>Ga0114923_10000199_pt1 | contig 48392 bp, 41 predicted proteins | sample SumtaG_FD_89578 | JGI IMG/M metagenome (GOLD analysis project Ga0114923, IMG submission 89578) | Deep subsurface microbial communities from Indian Ocean to uncover new lineages of life (NeLLi) - Sumatra_00157 metaG | ecosystem: Environmental > Aquatic > Marine > Oceanic > Sediment | place: near... | reverse complement strand
CAAATTGGGAAATTGCAACTGCAGAACTTGCCAATGTAGCAGACTCAGCTCGAGGGTTGAAAGGGAAAAACATTCCTAATGCACCAAGTGCTGGTGACGACCAAAAGGTTCTCACTTATTTCAATACTGGTGACACCCTCGGTTGGGTGACACCAACAGGTGGTGGAGGCTCTTCTGATTCATTGGTTTTGAACGAATCTGAGTCTGCCGCAGGCACAGAATACTCAACTATCAATAACCTCTTGAAGATTCGCCCCGGTGAAGGCATTGATATCACTCGGGAAGATTCCACAACTTTCGATGTACTACGCTTTAGCGCAGAAGATGCCACAAGTGCTAATAAAGGAATAGCCAGTTTTAATGTCGCCAACTTTGCGGTCACTGCTGGTGATGTGATTATAAAGTCTGGTGGAGTGAACTCTGACGAAATTCTAAACCAGACTATAACAAAGACTGACCTTGACACCACGGTGTCTATTCCTTTCGGAGCAGCTTTCCATATAACAGCAAATATAGCTGATTCAGCTTACGTGACAGCCAATACTATCAATGACACAGGCGATATTATTCGCGGACAGATTGGTGATAGTCTAAATTTGGCAGTACGTAAAACTGGTGGTAACTTTACTGGTGACGTTGAGTTTGACCAGAACGCATTCCATATTGATTCTCTTCAAGCTGATTCAGCTTATGTGACAGCCAATACTATCAATGACACAGGTGATGTTATTCGTGGCCAGATTGGTGATAGTCTAAACTTAGCAGTCCGGAAAACTGGTGGTGCTTTTGCTGGTGATGTTGAGTTTGACCAGAACGCATTCCATATAGATTCAACTCAGGCTGACTCTGCATATGTTACAGCTAATACAATTAATGACACAGCAGATGTACTACGAGGATTGATATCCGGTGACACATTGATTTTCAACGAATCACCATCTGCTGCTGGCACTGAGTTTTCAATCGTACAGAATATGGTTAAGGTTCGTCCCGGTGTTGGGTTTAGTCTTTCACGAGAAGATTCTACTTCGTTTGACCTGATGCGCCTTGCTGTGGATACAGCGACTCTCAATACAAACTGGGAAATTGCAACTGCAGCTTTAGCAGCAGTTGCTACATCAGCTAATGGTATTAAAACAGTATCTGTTACTAACACACCAACAGGTGCTGGTGACGACCAGAAGGTACTCACCTATTTCAATACTGGTGACACTCTCGGTTGGACAGTCCCTGCTGGAGGCGCTGGCTCTGAAGACTCATTAATATTCAACGAATCAGAATCTGCTACTGGTACAGAATATGCTATTATGAGTAATCTCATCAAGAGACGCCCCGGCGTTGGCATTGATTTTGTACGAGAAGACTCCACAACTTTCGACCTTCTCAGAACCAGTGTAGACACAGCGTTCTTGAACGCGAACTGGGAAATTGCAACTGCAGCTTTAGCAGCAGTTGCTACATCAGCTAATGGTATTAAAACAGTATCTGTTACTAATACACCAACAGGTGCTGGTGATGACCAGAAAGTATTAACATACTTCAATACTGGTGATACACTTGGTTGGACAGCTCCTGCTGGAGGCAGTGGCTTATGGGTAAAGACTGCTGGTTTTGCAACTGATTCTGGTTATGTATTATTTTCACAAGATACACTAATCAAAATTGTAGGAAGTAATGACAGTACTTTTATCACGCCTGCTGATAATACAGTATTAGTGTTGGGTGATATTGGTCTTGCTGCTACTGATAGTATGTTAGTTTATGACTACATTTTCTTTGGAGATGATGCAACACATTTAGATTCCGCATTGTTTGATTCTATTGTAAACGGTGTGGGACGGTTTGAAGAACCTGCGTTTGGTTCAATGTGGGTACTAGACACTGTAGTTGGTTCTAGTGCTCCACTTGATACATTGGATATTGCTACTCTTGGTGTTTATTTTGGAATTAATGATACCTCTACTACAGCAGTTAGAAAAGGAGAAATCAAAAATATTGAAATAGATACAGCACACGATTTTGCTAGGTTTATTGTGCTAGATTCAGGAACATATGAAGTTGTACTTAATGTCTCTTTTGGTGGTAGCATATCAGCTCTTGTTCGAGCTGCTGCCTTTAAGAATAGCGTAGCTGATAGTGCATTAAGATTTACAAGACAGTTGAGTGCATCTGGATGATGTTGGAAGTGCAGGCTTTCATGGTAATATGATACTAGATGTTGATGATACTGTCGATGTTCGATTTACATCTGATGGTAACGGTGATAACATTTATATTGGTTCTTTGAATTTCAAAATACAACAACTAAAGTAATAAAGGATGGAAGAATGAAACGTTTGATTACACTATTGGTTACGGCTGTTTTAATTGCTTTGGTGTCTGTAGGTAACTCTGCTGAGATTCTGTTGACTGCAAAAAAGAGTTGGATGATAACAGCAGACACTCTCAACTTTTCGATAGAAAATCTTATCAAAATGAGACGACAAGAGGGGATTGGAGCACCTATTGTGGTGAAACCTGATGGATGGGTTTGGGGTAAAAAAGAACGTCCACCAGCATTTATTGTTTTGAAAATCCCCGGCGCATCTGTGGCTCAGGTGAATAAATATTTAGTTCCTTTACACGATACTATTTTTGACACTATTGTACCTGCTCCATTAGAGGTAGATACAATACCATACATCAAAAAATTACGCAAGTGGTGGTTTCCTAGGGCTTTCATTGATTCCGCTAGAATACTTTATCAAAACCAAGAACCAATTGTGCTAACCATAGCACAGGCTAAAGCGTTAATCCGTCGTTTTAATATAGCGGGTGACACTACCATTGGAGACAACTAATCATGTTTAAGCGGCTGTTATTTTTACCTCTATTTATCCTGTTCTTCTTGCTGCCTTCTTTGGCTATGTCAACTACTGTAAACCTTATTGACATAAACGACGATGGCAGCATGGACTACACTACGTTTCAAGCAGCAGAAAGTGCAACCCAAGGAAATCTTACTTCGTTGGACGAGATAAATTATTATCGAATCTTTGGTGCGTGGGCTGCTGAGGAACAAGACATAAACATAGATGGCTCAGTTACTGATTCAACACATTTTATTCGTATTGAGACATTTGATACGTCGCGCTCAACGGGGGTGTGGAATGAGGATGCATATACAATTGGTCAATCAAGTGCACAAGATTTGTTAGATGTTGCTGATGATAATGTTCAAATTATTGGAGTGCAATTTAATGCTGCTTTTGGTAGCAGTATTGCAGTGGATGTGGTGCCTGCTCAAGGTCAACATATCTATATTACACAATGCATTTTTCAAGATACAAATACTACTACTAACAGCTTTACTGGAATAAGAGCAGATGTTATTGGTTCATACGTTATCTACAATAACTTATTCTCAAGGGTTCATTGGGCTATAAATGTTGGCAGTAATGGGAGTGCTAGTGATACAGCTAATGCTGGTATATATGCACTATACAATACTATGATTGGTGATTTTCAAAGTAATGCTAAGGTGTTTACAGCTACTGCTTCTGCGAAGAATTCAAGAAAGCACATATGGGGCAATTTGACTGTTGGTTTTACAAATTTTGATTCCTTTGGCAGTAGTACTACGTTTATGACGGGTGGTTACAATCGTACCAATTTACCTTCGTTTGCCAGTGCTGGCACTAATTGGTATGCTGCCGACGATTTTGGATTCTTTGAAGGACATCTTGGAGACGATAAAACTGTTACTTACACTTTTGTTGATAGTGCAAATGATTCATTTATGCTAGCTGTTTCTGATGTAAAAACTATTGGTAGAGGAGGAACGTGGCCATTAGTTCACATAGAAAATTTGGACCCTGTGTTTCGTGTGTTTGGGCTTGATGGAAAGCGTATTGAATTACCATATATTGATATAGCAGGTAACCCCCGTCCTTCTGACCCTGATGGGATGGGCTGGGACATCGGTTGTTTTCAAAATGTAGTTACGTGGGACACTGTTGAGGTACGAGAGGATGGTGCGGGTGATTACACGTCATTAGCTGCCGCCGAGACTGGTGAACAAGCAGATTTGAATTCGTTACATGTTAGAAAAGTTATACAAATAACAGGATTTTGGAATGATGGTGAGGTTTTTACTGACAATGCAAGTACTGGTGTCACGTTTGATGGTTGGACTGTTGACTACCATCTACCAATTCATATTGAAGTAATAGGACGAGCTAGAGTTCCTGGTCGATGGATTGATTCGTCTGGCTACTATGCTATTATATTCCGCAACGTTGCAGAGGAACCTAGCGGAGCTGTAGGACTGTTTAATAGCACAGAACCGTATATATACTTAGATGGTTTGGTAGTTATTGGAGATTCTATGACACAGTCTTCGAGCAAATGGGTAGGAATAACCATTGCTGATGGTGGTGGCGTTGTGCCAGTATCAGATGATTTTGATGAAGCTACCTATAGGATTAGAAATTGCATAGTAATCAATAATAGTTGGAGAGAATCAAATCTAGGGCGCCCAGCTAATGGTATAGTTATTACTGGCACTTGGGTAGGTAAGGGTTATATTAATAATTGTTTTATAGGAGGCAACCCTAATTATCTTTCAGGTTTTGAATTAGCGATAGATTTAACTGCAACCGTTCTGTCAGGTAACGAAACCATGCATGTTATGTTTAATACTATAACACACTATAAAAGAGGCGCGTGGCTAGATGGAGACGATAACAGTAATGGTGAGTCTATTGCTCGAGGAAATTTGATGTGGGAGTTGTCTGAAAATGGTGATGATGCTTTTTGGGTAACAAGTACAGCAGATTGGTTTCATCGTATGTCTGGGTATAACATGACAACAGAAACGGGGCTGGGTCTTAGGTATAGAGCATCGGACAGCTTGTTTATACAGTTTGATGTAAAAAGTGGTACATTTATATTTGAAGACACATCAGTCTATGACTATCGTATTTCACCTCAAGACATTACAGCACAAAACGGCATGCCATCATTAAATCCTGATACTTTAGTTAAAACTGCTAAGAATGAAACATCAACATCTAAGACCTCTGATTTTACTAGGTTGGCTCAAATTTGGATGAACAGTCTTACAGTTGATGTAGGAGGTGTAACTAGAGGCAGTAACGGTGCGTGGGATATAGGATACTCAGAAGTTAAATCACAACCAACGAAATACTTTCGAAAGGTGAAACGATAATGAAATGGAAATATTTATTCAATGCGTTGGTGGTGATGCTACTTTGCGCGTATTCTTTTGCTGCCAATACATATGAAGTTGGCGGTGTGTTTATTAAAGAAGGGGTGTTGGCTGCTCCAGATTCTATTGTGTTTCACTTAACCTTTGAACCATCGGACACAAAAGACACAGTTGTGGTTAATCCGTCCTCTGCTACATGGGATACTACATTTACACACACAGCCACACAAGACGAAAGAGTGACAGCACTTTACAACATTTGGTATGGTCCTGATATGTATAATGTGGTAGAGTCTATTTTACTTCGGATTGATACCACAAACGTTACTACAGGCTTTTTGCAGCTCGTGGGGGATACAGTGCAGGCTAAAATGGAAGTAGTTGGGTCTCTTCTATGGGGTGTCGCCACATTCTGGAACGCCTGTGACAGTTGTTTGCAGATTTACTGGCCGAGGGATGGTTCAACACCCAAAGACAGTGTGCAAACTTTTTCATCAACTGGAACTTTGTTGATGACAATTATCTATAAACACAGCAATGTAGACGCTGTGCTGGACAGTGTAATCGTCGTGCATGAGGTTCCATAATGCCCTTTACTTTCCACGACAGATTTCAACCAACGCCCGGTCCTTTAGACCCGAGATTCCAAGGAACCATCGTAACCCCAACTGTATCAACACCAACGTTTTCCATGATTTCAGTCCGAAACTTGGTGGTTACAAGGGCTTCGGATGTCCTGAACTCAAACATTACTGTTTCGCGCACTGAACTCACAAACCTTATCGTAGTCGGAGGCTAAAATGTCAGCAAGTCAACATCATCTGGACGAGGAGAACTCATACAAATATGAGTTTGAGTTGACTGACTCCGAAACAGGAGCTAGGATAACCCTCGCGCAGCTCACAAACCTTTACTGTACACAGTTTTACTACAACCCTAATATAACGATAAGTGACCCAAAACATCTTGCCACGATAAATAGTCGCTTTAACCAAAATGTCAAAAACAATAACAACGTTGTGGTAAGTGCAACTGGCACAGTGACTTGGACAATACAGAAGGAAGACACGGCGCGTCTTAACGTCAGTCGTGAAGAGGAGCTTCACATTGCTTTATTCGTTTGGACCTATTCTGGGGGCAAAAGAAACTCTCATTCTTTCTTCAACACAGTCCGCCATATCCCATTTATGGCAGACATTCCATAAGGAAGGAGTGACTCATGGGCTTTAGTCTCGGACGGTATTCACAAAATAAGTTAATTACTTGCAATGACTTACTCCAAATTATAGTAAAAAAGGCGATAATAATATCAGAAGTGGACTTCGGTATTATACACGGATTTAGGGATAAAGTACTCCAAAATTCTTTATTTCGCTCCAAAGCCTCAAAAAAGAGGTGGCCGGACAGCGAGCACAATACGCAACCCTCTAACGCTTTGGACTTTGCTGTCTGGGTGGCTGCGCTGAGAAAGTATGATTGGGAGGTTCTGGAGAACTATTACTATATCTGGGGATTGCTCCATGCTGTTGCGTTTGAGGTGTTTAAGAAGTATGGGCAGAAAACGGGTGTATACTACGTACTTCGATGGGGCGGAAATTGGGACCGAGATGCGGACTTTTTTGACCAGAATTTTTATGACTTAGGTCATATTGAAATAGTTAAGGCAACACAGAAGGAGATTGAACTGTATGGCTAGGAAGACTTTAGCACAGATTGCTATCAGTAGCAATGAGGAACGTTGGGTAAAGGGGTGGTGCGAAAACATACTCAAATCCAATCCGGACGTGGTTGTTGTCAATCTGACACAATATGCTGACAAATCTGAGGCACTTTTTAAGGAGCATATTCCGGAGGACAAATTAGTGTTCGTGAAGCACCCTTGGCAGAAGTCATTTGCTGAGGCTCGCCAGCACACATTGGACGAGGTAGGTAAGTGGGAGGAACGTACAGGGAAGAAGATTGATTTCTGTATGTTCATTGATTTAGACGAATATATTACTGCGCCATCGTTTGTACAGCTTGATGCAGTGCTTAATCGACAGGCTGAACACGCGCAGTACATGTGCAACATATACAACACAGTTACCAGCGAAGCTATGCTGGCTGTGCTTTATTACCCGAGACTATTTCCTTGGCGCAACGCTGCCGGAGAGAGGCTCAATCCGTACTTTGAAGGTGCTGTTCATAACCAGGTTGTCTATCCAGTAAAGACGCAGCAGGTTGGTGTTCGAACCAATATTAACATCAAGCATGAAGGGTATGCGCTTGATGAAGCTGCGATGGCAGTTAAACATAAACGTTCTGAAGAACTGCTACAAAATCAAATCAAGGCAGACGACACTAATTACTTTGCTCACCTAAATTATGCGCAGCTACTTCGTGCTAAAGGTGATGTGCAGGGTTCTCTAAAGTCGTCCTTGAAAGTATTAGAGCTGTGTCAAAGCAAAATTGACTCAGATGATTCGCGTTATCGAGATGCTTGTTTGATGGCATATGAGCAGGCAGGCACGGCGTACATGAATTTGGGCAAGGCTGAACACGTAATCGAAATGTCTGAAGCTGGGTTAAAGCTGAAGGCTGACCATCTTGATTCTCTGTTCAACATGGGCCACGGCTACATGATGAAGCAGGACATGGAGAAGTCAATTTTTTGGTTAAAGCGTTATTTATTTATTCGTTCTCGATATGACGAGTTGAAGGACAACACGAACCTCATTCTGAACCATCTCAATTCGTCATTTATGGCTCTATATCATTTAGGAAATATTTACGCATTTCAAAAGAAGAATCAGGATGCGAAAGAACACTATGAAAGAGCCTTAGAGGAAGCACCAAAGTATGCTGATTTATTCATACGCTACATTGACTTGTTACGGCGAATGGGTCTTGAGAAAGACTTGCAGCACATGGTCAATGAGTTCATGTATAAGCATGCTGAGAAAAATTACCAGATTTATGAATACTTTGGTGACACAGAGCTTGAGGATGCCAACATAGAAGGCGCGAAGTTTAATTATTACCAAGCGGCTAATATCTGTGAGGGCATGCCAGAGCAAGAAAGAATACAAGGCAAGTGGGATTCAGTGCGAGCTGCATTTGGCGAGGTTTCAGCTAACTTTTTCAACACTGCTCAGAAGCATCAAGAAATGCAAGAGCGTATTGCTTAGGAGATAACATGGCTGTAACAATCACAGACCAATATCTTATCTTTCGGATGGCAGACCCGGGCGATTTTGTTGAGGATTCCTTTAAGACAGTTTGGGTTGACAAAGAAAAAGGTATCCAAGAAATCATGGCCAAACGCCCTGATGGAACAGAACATGTCGTGCAGTCTTACTTGTTTGATAAGAATTCGTGGAGCCTTGACGATGCTAAGACATGGTTACGCGAACAGAAAACACAAGGCAACCTCACAGTAGGCGAGAGGATGTCCAAGAAGCGGTCATATGTTACTGCTGGTGTGAAGCTTACAAAAGATAAAACTAATATAGCCGTTAACGCTACAGTTAATCTTCTGACTAAAGAAGATGCTGAGTCAGCGTTGAACGACAGGTACTTCTTCTTTGTTCCCGGGGGAGTACATGAGGGTAAAAATGGTAATGATGATATTTTTACTCGTGATGAACTTGTTGCCAATTACAAAACAGCTGGTCACCAGCTAATTGATTGGGAACATTTTAGAGATGAGGTTATCGGTTTTTCACTTGATGCCGAATTAGTCTCAAGCTCTGATGAAAATGAACCAATAGCAGTAGCCTTTAATGGCATACTGAATCGTCTGTCGCCCTTCATGCAAATAGAAGAAAGAGTCGGTGATAGAGTCCTGAGTCGTGACGAGTTAATCAGACAGCGCTTCTTTGAAGACAGATTAGCCGTTAGCATGGAATGCTACTTTGATAGTGCAAAGTGTGCATCATGTGGGTTTGAAACAGACGATGCAATGGAGTTCGAGTTCCACAGAATGATGTCCCACAGGGCAGAATTGGAATCCGGACAAGATGTAGGACGCATTCTTATTGGCGTCGATTTTGTTGGATGGGGGATAGTGGAGAACCCTGCCGACCCCGAAGCCTTTGCGACAAACCTACGCACTTCAGATGATGGCACCCTTGCTACTGAAGTTTTTGAAGACGCTTCTCTTAAAGAGAAGTTTGGTGCCATGGCCAGTAATGTGGCCTTTGCAAAACATGCAGCCAAGTTGGAGGCTGCTGATACGTTGGTGGACAAAGACAATTTCACCTTTGCCTCTGACACTAAAAAAACGTCCGAACCTACCAACGAAGGACAAAGTAACCAGATAGAACCTGAAAAGAGTTCTACAGGAGGAATTAAAATGTTGTTTAACCTGGCTGATAAAATTAAGGCCGGGATGACTCTAGCTGATGCTCTAAATGTAGCGCAACGTGTTCTGAGAGATTATCAGGGCGATAAAGCTCTTGAATCGGAGGCTGCTGAAGCCTTCTTTACTGAGCTTGGCGAAGCGCTGAGAGTAATTGTTGCTGATAAGTCATTCCGCGTCGCTGATTTATATACAGTTACAGATGCTGACGCTCTGTCTCGTATCGAAGCCGCTCGTGCGGAAGAGAAAGACATTGCTGCATCTGCTGCGACTGAAGCACAGGCTAACTACGACACCCTTAATACTGAGAAGGAAACGATTGCTTCTCAACTTCAGGAAAAAGAAAACGAGCTTACTGCTCTTCAAAACAAGGAAGCTGATGCTGCCAAAGAAGCTAAAGTTGATGCTTTTATTGAAGAGCTTGAAGAAGCTGGTGTAGTGTTTTCTGAGGATAGTATTAAGGCTGATATTCGTACTCTTGCTGAAGGAAAAATTGACGACGAAGAGTCGTTGAAAACCTTCAAAGGGAGTTTGATTGCAACAATGACGCAGTCAAAGTTAACTGAAGCTTCACAAAACAGCGGCGCTTCCGCTGGTTCTAACGCTGAACCTGAGGGTTTGACCGCTAGAATTGATAAGTTGAACGCTGTAGAAGAACTGGACTAATAGTCCTTGTCACGGATTTATAATAAATTTAGGAGATAGTCACAATGCTGAAGTTTCGTCCGATTGTATACGCTGACGCTGATTTACGAGCGTTTAAGTATATTGGCGCTGCAACTCAGGAAGGTCGCCTCTGCTCTTTGTCAGCAGGTAGTACCAACTTGAGCATCATTGCAGCCACGCCGTTTTCGGGAACTGCACCTGCGACTCTGTTCCCCGGAACCGCAGGAAACGCTGGAGCCACTTTGTTTGACTCTAAAGCGTATTTCCCGATTTACCGCGAAAACCCGGACCCAGAAAATGTTACCCCGACCATCAATCAGAACGACTTTGTCGTTGGTTTTGCGATGAAATCAGGTAACGCTTTTGAAGTCCACAAAACAATGACAGAATCTGGATTTGCATCCACGTTTGCCGCCGTCGGTGGCCTTGTCTGTCTTGGTTCCACTGGTAAGATTGCTTACAGAGCAACCAAAAACGCCACGGCACTCGTCATTGGACGTTGTCTTGGAACTTTTAACGCGACGTGGATTCGCGTCGAAGCTATATAATAGTATAGCTTTATCTTAATAGGAGAATACAATGTTAGCAAACGCAGTAAACAAAGCTAGCGGATTTATTACTCCTGCTGGAATCGCTCGTCCTCGTTCTATCGAAAAGCATAAACTGTATGCCGCAGAGAAGAAAGTCCTGAAGGAAGAGTTTTCCAAGTTGGGTAAGAATTTTAACTGGAATGATGAACCAGTAAAAGCGAAACTCCAAGAGTTCGCCCGCTTAGTCATCAAAAACACCACACAGACAGTGCTTGGCACTGAAGATTTGTGGTCCGCTGTACTTCCGACTGAAGAGATTGAGCCGGGAGATACTTTCAAATTGCGTGAACTGCATGGTGTGAACGTGTACTATGGCACTTATGGTGCTTCAGTGCGTATGTCACGTCCTCAGTTTACCGAGTTCTCAGCCACGACTAACCTTAAAGAGGTAGGTTTGAAGCTGGAGCTGACTCAGATTCGTACTGGTAAATACAGTCCGTCTGAACTCGCTGATTACACCGCTGCGCTAATTACTGCGTGGCGTAATCACCTTTTGTTCACAACTACTCTTGGTGGCAATACCGTCTACCAGAGTGGTGGTGCTCAGGCTGTTATATGGGGCGGTGGCTCTTTTGGCACAATGAACGCTGCTATTGACAAACTGACTGACGAAGGTGACGTGAAATTGATTGTTGGTCGGCGCTCGGCCATCCATCACCTTTCTGTTCTTAGTGGCTGGTCTGAAGCTTCTAAAGAAGAGTTCGAAAATGTTGGACAGGTTGGTAAGTATGCTGGTATCCCTGTCGTGAAGGTAAAATCTTTCACCGACCCGGATTACGGTACTGTTTATCCGATGCCTAAAACCGTCTTGTGGTTCTTCTCTGAACTACCTGCTGGTGCTGCAGTAATTGCAGACCGTCTCCGTACGGCTGATGAAGTTATTCTGGCGAATGAAACCATGAATATCTTCTTCCGTTGGGACGATGGTATTGGCATCTTTAAGACCAATCGCATTGCTATCGCAGTTTCTGTGGAGTAATTGATTCGTAATTAATTTGGAAGGGGAGGTTTTATTCCTCCCCTTCCATTCATTAAGGTAATGTTTTACAAGACTGGAGGAGTCATGCCGACTTCTGAAAAAGGAAAAGATAAGGAACCGCGTACAACTGCAGTAGTAGAAACTGTACCGCGTCATGTGTATGATGAGCTTATGAAAAAGCTCAGCCAGATAGAGATTGAAGTTGACTCTTATCGCCAAAAGGCGCCAATTGTTGGTGTCTCGTGGTTTGGTGAAGGTGGCTATGGCACTCGCCTAATGCAACCTATCAATGGAGCTACGAGTGTTGCCATGGACGGGTTTAATGATAGTTGTGTTGTTGATTTAGGCACATGGAAAAAGATAAAACGGTCAGAGCTTGCAGATAATGGTCTTTTAGTAAGAGACGATTCTATTATTGAAGCTTTGTCTGTTCATGGAAAAGTGGCGCCAGATGACGCGCAGCCCCCAAGTGTTAATTCCCTCACCAACGCCGAAGCTAAACAGCTATTAACTGGAAAGCATGACACGTTCAAGACAGTAGTTTCTGCTATGGATTCACATTGGGGTCCAATGAGACTAATCAATGGAGCAAGAGAGCTAGGGATTAACCATAAACCTAAGCTTGCTTACCTTCGTGAGAGACGTGACGAATTACTGTGTCTCTTCCGTTGGACCATTTTACATGTACATGATTTACGCCTTGCTGGTGAGAACCATGACATACCAGAGTGGAAGACTCTGTCACAAGCGGATTTGGCCGCTAAATTAGCATCAAAGGAAATGGAAACAATTAGAGGTGGCGAAGATTTCTAATGAATCCAACGACTCAAGCTGTTCTTGATTGGAGCAGAACATTTATATCAGACCCAAAAACCCGAGTGAAAGCGGTACGCGGTGAGTTTCTTGGACGTACGGCCTTGCCAACTGCAAGCCGTGAGACGTTTTTTATTAACCAAACTGCGATTGGAACTGTGTCTTTATATGTGAAACCATATAGATATGTTTCTGCTGCCACCTTTAACGGGGCTGTAGCAACTGATAAAAAGTTTTTGTTCAATCCCACCTTGCAGTCGTGTACTTTTCCTGCGTCAACTGACACTCCTATTCGTCCAGCACAGTTTAGAGATGTGTATGCTGAGTACGAATTTACAGAACAGTTGCCTTATGCATTTCGTGACACAGAGTTGACAGAATATTTACCACAAGCGGTAGAGTATCTTAACAATAACTATTCATTGACCTTTGCCTATACAGGTACTATCAGTACGTTTGCTCTAACAAGTATTTCTGCAAAAGACAAAGAGATTATTTCTCGGAGTTTAGCGCTCATCGTACGCAAAACATATGTCTCAGAGCAAATCCGTAGAGGCTTAGGTGTAGCTTTTCGTGGTCCGATGGCTGCAATTGACAGTAAAACACAGTTGACTGCTTACAACAAACAGACTACAGCACTAGAACAGAGTATTGCAGACAAGATGAATCGTGATGAGACAACTGCAGCTGCTGGTTCGGGTCAAAGTGTTGATATTTACGATGAGGGAGTGGTATCGTCCTAATGGACTTTCAATATATCCAAGAAACTTATGACGAACTTTCGAAACAATTATTGAATAGTAGTTTTGTCATCACGGCTACAATTCACATGCTAGGAAGTGATGTAGTGCACGAATCAACCTATAAAGGAATGGGTGACTCGTTGAACGCGTTGCACACAGCACCTGTACAGAAGAACTTTGATTTGGATTTACCTCGAACATTTAGGTTGAATGTTTTTCCAATGGAGAGAACGTTTACTCGCCAGGAGGGCAAGCCAATCACGCACACCTTGGCTGGTCAATTTGAACCGTTTGACCGTTGGATTACCTGTTTGTGGTCTGCGGTGTCTATTAGGAATGATGAAACCTACTATGACTACGCGGACCATGTCATTATGGAGGGTGTCCGATATAAGGTAAAAGCGGTACATAAGGAAAGTTTTGGCATCCAGCCTATACTCCATGCTTTTTTGGTAAAGGAATCTGATGAGTAATATAGCAACTGAAATCAAAAAGCTCAATCGAAAGATATTGAGCCACGTTGAAATTGAATTGGAGGTTCTTAAAGAAGAGCATCCTGAGACAGTTTCAACAGTCAATAACATATTTAAGCGACTTCGGAAAAACATTCTGGATACCATTGGAGAGTGCGAACGAAGCGCACTCGAGAACTCTGATGGCTTTTAGAATTATTCCAAGATTTATTCCAAACCCTTTTCCTGCTGTCAATTCGATTACTCGGTTGGCTGCATCATTACAGGGTCCGGAAATTATTCAAGCATCTGTGATAGGACACCAAGAGATTGAGAAGGTAGTTAGGTCACAGCTCAAGGATGTTCGCAAAGGTGACCCTCAAGCAACCAAACGAGGACCAGCCTTTGAAGGCAACTTAGCTCAACAAGTCGCTTCTAACATCACTTCTCGCGTAGTTGTCGCCGGAAGCCAAGTACTTGGTGGTACAGGCGATATTAAACATATGGATGCTGCTGACCCATTAATGAGGTTACGGAGTCCATCTGATACAAAAATAAGATTGTGGCGCATACTTGAATATGGTGTGTCACCTTTTAGTGATTCTTTGAAAGCTAGAGACCCATCAAAGCCGATGGTTTTTTGGTGGAGACGTGCAGGCATCCTCTTTATTGGTAAGTCACCTAGTTTTTTCTTGGCAAGAGCAATGTCTGGACCGTTCTCAGGCCAGCGAGCTATGATTGGTAAGCCTCCGTTTACTGATGCTATTGACCACCCCGGCCAGTTGGGACGTTTTTACTGGCAGGACTCACGGTTAGAAGCTCGCAAAATCTTTAACACTGTAGTGAAAGCAGCTATGGCTGGTATCATTCAAAGACACAAATAATAATGAGTACTACTGTTGACAATATAATGCTCGCGCTGTATTCCGTAAAGGAGCATCTGGAAATTTATTTAGACGGGACTGAATGGAGAACCCACTACTCCATTGCCTTAGCTATCGACCCTGACCTGGAAACGAAGGAAATAGTTCTTCCGAAACAGTTCACCAATACTAGAAATCAGATTAAGCTACCTCTGATTGTGGTTAAAACAGGTCGAACTGTAGGCAACCTAACTGAACTAGGAGACCAAGAGGGCAGAGATGTCGTCTCGCTGTCTCTGTTCGTAATGGCTATCGACTCCACGCAGCTCATTACTTTAGGTAACTTATTGCGTCGCCGACTAAATAATAGAACCATTGATGTAAAGAATTACACCACCAGCCAGAAAGAGAAGTTGGATACTGCTGAAATAAGCGGTGTTGATTTTATTGACACCTCTTCTCCGGATTCTGACAGAGCGTATGAACGATTCAGTGGAATTGTGAATGGCAATCTTGAATTGAATTCATCTAGTTTTTTATAACGATTGAAGGAGTCTAATCATGGCAGTGAAACCAGTAAGAACCCAAGCAAAACAAGTGGCTTCGTATATCAATGGTATGCCTACCAGACGTATACAGACATTTGATTGGGCTTCTAATTACACTGTTGACTCTGTGTTTGAGATGGGAAATGCGGGAATTGTCGAAGACGCCGTTACATTGGTGGAAACGGGAATTACTGCTAACTCAAATGAATGGGGTACTACAGACCTCGAAGCTTTACTGTTTGGCATATATGAGCAGCGCCCCTGTGTAGGGGATAACACTGCAAATAGCTGGGTAAACACAGTTGCTACGATTTTTGTAGCGCAAACTGGCGCAGGAGGTGACTGGACTACTAATGGTAATGCTACCATTGGAGTTAACACTTATTTGCAAGTGTTTCAGTACAATGCTGCAGCCAACACCAATACAACTGAAATTGTGAAAGTATCTGCTGCGGCAGCGTCACGAGGACAGATGGTGATTACTCTGAACGGTACAATTGGCAGACTTACTGCTGCTTGTGCTACGTCAGACATTGTGGCGATTGTAAATAAGTATACAATCACCCAAGATACTGTAGACGCTAACCCTGTTCATATTATGTTGCCCCATAGATTGAATAACACAGCAACAACAATTATGAACACCTTTGCTTTGCCTCGTGCTTTTGTTGACAACTTGACATACAACTTGGATACAGGAGGCGCGTCGGAGCAAAACTATACATTGGTTGGTGAGGAAGAAAAACTGTTCTTGAATGCATACCGAGAAATGAACACAACGATTGGTTCATTTATGGGTTATAATTCAACCACAGGCTCACTCACTTACCGTGTACCGCTTAATGGCGATGCCTGTTTGGGCACCGTCTACGCAACCTACGCTGGCTCTGAATTCCTTAAATGGACTGGAGCGCCAGGTGGAACAATCAATCATGGTGCTGCTGAAGCTACTGTTCACTCCTATATAGGAGCGAATTTGGGCATTGATAGCACTACGCAGATTGTACATTACCACTACAACCAAGCAAGCCGTATTCGTGGCTTCAAAGCTTTGAACAATGTATCTAACACAATTGGTAAATTGACCAAGGGATTCATTACTGTTGACCTTGGCTTAGCTTCGACCACGGACGAAAAACTTGCTCGCTGTACGGGTATTGGAATCAGCATTCCGTTAACTCGTGAGACGGTGGATGAACTCGGAACGTCACGTTCTGTTGCTAAACCACTGGAAGGTAACCTTCGTAACGAAATCACGCTGACGTTTAACCGCAATAACTTACGTGAATATGCAAAGTTGATTGGTAAAGCTACCTCTGCTGAGGATGCTGTCAACAACTTTGATAGTAACACCTTGAATGAAATCTTGATGGACGATTTGAAAGTTGTCAAGACTGCTAGGATTCTCGTAAAATTTTACAGTTCGCAAACGACTCACGATTCAACTACCCTGTTGAAGACTATGACGTTTACGTCTTGTAACTTTATTGGTGACAACTCAACCACGCCATTGACTGGCGCGGCTGGTTTGGAGATTACATTCTCCACTCAGTCCCTGAGTTTTGTTGGGTCTGGTTTGCCACCTGTGTTTGCATAAAACATGTACAAAGGGGGGATGGCTTGGGTTTTTATCCAACCTCCCCCTTATTTATCCCCACACAACTGAATAGGAGTAAGGCATGGGCGACACTAGTAAAGTGGATACGAAGGAGTTTAAGGAAACGATGCGTCAGACTGACGAATCTGAAACAGCTGAAGAAAGAGCATTAGATAGTGAAGCTCTTGAAACGGTTGTTGCAGGTAGGCAAGTTGTTTACTTTGATGGGTATGGAGATGTAATTTTTGACTTTCCTGACACAGGGTTAGCCATCGACGCTGATACTGTTGCTACTCGTTTCCGCACAAAAGCTCTTCGTTCTGGTGAATTTCTCACCGAATCTCAACTCAAAACAATTTACAGACAACCAACTACAGTCAAAGTGGATGGCAAAGACATTGTTATAGGTAACGGTGAATGGCCTGAAAAGTATGACCGAGAATTGGACCAACTTCCGAAACTTGCTTTGGAAGCTCATACACATTTTACCAACTATCGAGCTGAGTATCAAAAGAATAGAGACGAAGCTGCAGCACTAGAAGAGTCTACTAAGAAGACTCAACTTCAGGAAAAACGAAACAAAGCCGAAACCTCAGCTCTTGATTATTATCAGGTATGGCTAAAGCACAAGGCTAGACAAATGGAATTGGGTTCTTTGAGGGCTAAACTCTTTGCAGATTCAATTGAAGAGCTTGCCTTTTTTGAAAAGATTAAATTCTTAGCTCCTGCTTGCACTAAACAAGCAGATGACAAAGGTGTTGAAGCACCATTGTGGAAATCAGAAGACGATATGCGTAAAGATACATTCAATGCTACTCGTGTAATTGCAGCTTTCAATATGTTTATGCGAGGTCTTGATGTCAGTTTTTTCGCCGATGCGCCAGACGAGTCGATAACCTCGTAAGGTTTAGACACATCAAGGATACCGGAGGTGAGCTATTCCGGAATCCAGATGGTAGTCCTCGTTTGGTAAGCAATTATACAGACCAACAACTTTCATACTTAATATGGCTTAGGTTTTACGATTGGGTTCAGTCTAGTAATGGTCCAAACATTAATGACGAGGAAATACTAGAGGACGATGCTGCTGTTGATGATTATGTTGAACAATGGAAAGCAGACCAGGATAAACGGCAGCAGGAACACGACAAACCCCAAAGTGGTGGCAACTCCGGCTCACACCGACACGTTGAAATAGGCTAATAACATGGCTGACACTCCCTTTATAATAACTACTATCATTGACAATAGTCAAGTCGCAGCACAATTGGGTGCTTTATCTGCTCAGTTGTCCAGCTTCAATCCTGCAGCTACATCTGCGAGAGCAACTGCAGAACTTAATAAACAGGTTACTGCTACAACTGGTTTAGTTGATGCAAATGGTAAGGCTATAAAAGGACAACAAAAGTTTGGTAAGGTTGTTCGAACCAATACCAATACGATGAAACGGTTTGGTGCACAATCACAAAAGACGAACAACATTTTAAGTGATGTTGCTCGTCGTGTTTTTATATGGGGTTCATTATCTGCAGCTATTTTTGGTGCGCTGCAAACGATGAAAGAGTTCTTTGACCAGACTATCCAAGTTAATCGTGCTGTCGCCGAACTGAAAAAAGTATTACCACAAGAGTCTGATTTTCAAGCACTTAAAGAAGCAAGTTTTGAGCTATCAGTTGAGTTTGGAGCTGAGCCACTTGATGTGCTGCAGCTATTAAAACGATTCGGCCAAGCTGGATTGTCTTCGGCTGATGCAGTGTCTGCTACAAACACAGCTTTACTTGCTTTGAACACCACTGGTGCAGAAACTGAACAAGTATTTAATGCTATTATTGGTGCAAATCGCATCTTTGGTATTGCCTTTGAGAACAGTGGTAAAATTATTGATAAGGTCCAGCGTCTGCAGGCTGATTTTGCCATTGATGCCAAAGATTTGATAGCATCCATTCAAGGTATTGGCCCTGCTATCACTGTTCTGGGTGGTGATATTGATGACTTGTTTGCAAATATTGCTGCTCTTGGTGAAGCTGCTAGAGTTTCAGGTAAAGAAGCAGCCAACTCATTGAAGCGTGTGTTTTCTCGTATTGTTTCAACTGAAGGTATTCAAGCGTTACAAGCATTGGGCATTCAAGTATTTGCTACAGCTGATACTTTCCGTCCGTTACGTGATGTACTAAACGATTTAGCCAAGCGCATGGATACAGCTTCTGATGCTGAGAAACAAAACATTGCTGTTATTCTAGCCCAAGTTCGACAGTACTCAAAATTTATAGCATTGTTGAACAACTTTAACAGACAACAGGAAGCGTTAGAGAAATCTATTAATGCTAATGGTGACGCATTCAAGGCCAACCTTGCTGTGTTGGATACATATGAGAAGCAGCTTGATATAGCCAAGAACAAAGTACGTCAATTTGCAGAGCAAGTAATTTCGTCAGACGTGGGACTAGCACGTCAGGTGACTGGCTTAAAGTCGTTACTTGGTGACATATTTGGTGGTCTTGGAAAGATAGGAGGCAGTGAAGTTGCTGCTGGCTTTATTGGTGTCGGAGCTGAAGTTGGTTTGTTAACATTGGCCTTTGCTGGTGTAAATCGTCTGCTCCCTAAAGCAACTGAAAGATTAGCTAAAACTGGTGTAGCTGCGGGCAGAGTTAGAAAAACTTCTAAAGGAATGTTTTCTACGTTCAAACGTGGTAATCAAACCTTTGTTCGTTTTGTGCCCACTGCATTGCGTATTGCGGCTGCTCTTCGTTTTATTATACCTGCCGCTCTAGCAGCTGGTATTGCATATGATTTAGTATCTCGTAAGTTCAGATTACGTAGTAAAATCATTGCTGAAGCTGGCCGAGCATTGGATAGATTCAAAAAGGCATTGTCTGGTTTTGATTTTGCAGGGATTGCCAGTAAAGATGTTGACAAAAAATTTCAAAGTATTATTAATACACTGTCAGGGTTAAAAACTTCAGCGTCAAGCGGTAAGATACCTGTTGACGAATTGTCTGATGCATTTAGTAATTTGTTTTTCGGCACAGCTACAGAAAATCTTACCGCTCAACAGCTAGAAACATTAGCCACACGCATCGAGCAGGTTAATGTAGCACTTACTAATTCAGTATTACAGCCATTTTTCTTAGAACTTGATTCCAATATTGCTAAAGCTACTACTCAATGGAATAAGTTTTTAGATAATGTAGTCCAAGACAATGAATTAGACTCATCGCTAAAGTCATCAGAAGAAAGATTTGAGTCTTTAGCAGACGCTTTAGTGAAGATGACTGAAACACTACAAGGAAGTGGTAGGGGTCCGGTTGATTTGTTAGGCAGACTTGCTGATGGGTTTTTAGCTTTATTTGGAAGTCAATCGGCTCAACAAAGACTTGCTTTTACTAAATCACTTGGTGACATTGTTACGAGTATCGAAGATTTGACACCAGCTGTGTTGGCTACTATTGATGCAATGGTGTCGTTAGAAATAGAGTTAAAAAAGTAACAGATAGCACTGGGAAAGCTAAAGAAGGGTACAAAGACTTAGCGGACGAATTAGAAGGCAAGTTACAAAAAAGTGCTAAAGGCGCTGCCCAAGATATTTTTGATTTACTAGATGCAACTCGTTTGTTTAGTGCTGCTGCATCTGATGCCAACCTTGTGGTTGATGAATCGGCTGTGTCTCAAGATAGAGCCAACAGAGAAGCTCGTTCTTTGCGTCGTATTATGGAAGAGTTAAATGAGATAGTAAGAAAACAAGGCCCCGCTTGGTTAGCCGCTGCGGGTGGTGCAGACGATTTTGTAAAACAGGCAGCACGTTTGTTCACAAGTACAGAACAGATTGAGAAAGTCAGCGAGGCAGTGGCTGGTATTAATGCAATATCATTTAATGCTACATCTTACATCAATGCTATCAAAACCTCTACTTCTTTTGCCATCACAAGTTTTAACTCTCAATTACAATCAATCTTAAAAATTGAAGAAGTCTCTAGAAGAGTAGGTGTTGCTTACAGCGCACAAGCTGAAATTGTCAAATCAGTAGAAGGAGCTGTACGTTCTCTGTCACAAGCATTAGCAGGTAACGCTAAGGAAATCAACAGCTTAGAGATACAACTTTCAGCATTACAGGCTAAAGCAAAAGCATTTGAAGGACGTAAAGATTTAATTGAGGTAGATGCTAAGCGTTTGATTCAAGCCAATCAGTTAACGTCACGTATACAAACCAAGCTTACTGCTTTGAAAGGTGTACAAGAGGAAAACAACAGGTTGTTTGAAGAACAATTATCTACTCTTGAACGCATTAGAATACTGGCTACTGCTGCTGCTGAGTTTGACAAGCGGCGTCTGCTATCTATTGCTGCACAGCGTGACGTAGCCAAACAGTTCTTAGATGCACAGGTTCAGTTGAACAAGGTTAAGTTTGGCGAAAACATCAGACGTTCCAGTGAAGAAAATGCAAAGCTTTTTGCAAAGATACGTGACTTGCAGCTTGAGTTCTTAGAGTTACAAGCAAAAGAGGAGAAAGTATCTTTAAGTATTCTTGAAACTCGCAAAGAAAAAGTACGTCTTGACTTTGAAGTAGCTGAATCACAACGAAAAATTGAATTATCACTTGCTGAATCAGAAAAACTATATGATAGAATCAATTCTGGTGTTGCTAGCGTTGCTTCTACTTTTGAAAACTTACTTGGTGATACCAATACATGGTTTGAGATACTAGATAGCAGAGGTAGTGCCCTTGAATTCCTACGTCGCGGACTAATTGGCATAGGCAATGCTTTGTTGCAGACTGATACAGCTATTCTGGCTGAATCAATTGCGAGTCGTACGCGTGGACTGTTTGACTTCGATGCAGAAATCCAACAACTTCAAAAACAGGCACAACCAACAGGTGCAACGTTAGGAATAGCAGCTGCTACTGAAATCAATGCGTCTGGCCAAGAACTTCGTAATTTTATTAGTGCAGGGTTTTTAGAAGGTACTGCTGATTTTGAAAGAGTACTTGCCACTCTTCCTATCACAGTAGGCGAAGCATTAAAAGCTTTGAATGACCAAGCTGCAAAAAATGCTCTTGATATTATTCAAAAAGTTAAAGACCTGCAGGAAGACACCAAAGATACTCAAATAGGGATTACTGACGAAGCCAAAGAGTTACCAGCTGAGATAAAGACAGGATTTACAGACGGAGCAAGTGTTGCTATTGAGGATATTAAGAGTTCAATGTCTGTTTCTGGGGGTATTCTTGCGGAGGGGTTGGCTAATGAACGACAATTGTTGGAGAGTTTGGAGATTAATGTTGGTGAGTTTCCTTCTCAAATTGAGTTAGATGCTGCAGACAAAGAGTTCCTTGGCCTCGTAGGTGACACACAGGGTGCTAATTTTGTTGATTCATTGGTCAATGCCAACTTTGGAAACATAGAAGCTTCAAACTTTGTGTCCACACTACAAGCATTAGGATTTGATATAGATGCGATTGCTGAAAGTATAGTGGCACGAACAGCTGCTTCAGCTGTAGCGTTTGCGCCAGGGCCTGGTGTATTTACACCACCAGATGCAACTGGTGGAGAGAAACCTGCCAGTGAGAGCACGGCTCGCGCTCAAATGAAGCCATTAACTTCAATGAGTACGTTTCTAAAATTAGGCAATGCAATTGCTGAGGAGCAACGTCTTCAGTTGATAAGTACATTCCAAGAAAACTTAGCTGCAAACCGAGAGATTGGTAGACAGTTAGTTGTTCTTGTTGGTCAGGGAGGCGCTATTCCACCACCAGCAGGAACAGGAGACGGAGAGACTGCTCGTGGGCTTACAGCTGAGCAAGCTGCTTTAGCCCGGTTCGGTGGTCAGTTTTTAGGGACAACCGTTGGTGGTGCATTGGGAGGCAACACACCAGAAGCCAGAGCAAACGCACAAGCAGGCAGCGCATTAGCAGGTCTGGTAGCTGGTGCATTAGGTGCTGGTCCAATTGGAGTAGGTTTAGCTCTCTTGGGTGGTGGTCTTTTCGGTGGCTTAATTGGTGGAGGCAAAGAGGAAGAAAAAGTAATTGCTGAGTTGGAAAGTATATCACGTAACACAGCGTTGTTGGTAGACCGTTTAGACGCAAACATTTTCAATGCTCCGTCTAATTTCAGCTTGCCTAGTGATGCTATACTAGGTTCGGGTGGTATCCAAATAGTCAACAACTTCAACATCACAGGTGGCGACTCTGGTTCTGTGGTTGACACTCTCACAGTTCAGTTGGATGATTTGTATAGAAGAACTCCGACCTCTAGGTCAACAATAGTAGGACAATAAAATGGCAACATTAAACAGAATTCAATTCTCAGCAGACCCGGGTGGCGGAAGTCCATATACTCTTCCGATTAACCCGGGACGCTTACAGCTTAATGACAACGATGACCCTTCTTTTGTAGACGTAATTGATGGTGGTAAAATTATTCAGAACAAACAGTTTGATGACAGGCCCATTACATTCACTTGGTCTGGGATTCCTAACACCCTCAGTGGGTTTTCTACTATGTTGACAACACTTCGTGGCTATGTTAATTCCATACGCTACGTAAACTACAGAGATGTTGACTACCGTGTTGCTACCTCCACTTGGGATAAAGTGAGAGTTGCTAATGTTGATGTGCGTACTCGCCAAGGTGGTGTGATTCGTTATGACGTTACTCTGACACTGATACCGGAACAATAAAATGATACCGTTTGTTTTCCCCACAATTAATGGTGCTGTTCCCTATAAAAGCCCTGTGGCTACAATTGTCACAGAACTGTTTGTAATAAATAGCACAAACACTACCAACAATAGAGGTATTGTAGGGGCGTGGTTTGCTTGGGAAACTTTTTCGGACACTCCTGACTTTACTGATTTAGCATCACAAGTTGGGGATAATTATACAGTTAACAAAATTAAATGGTACTCCGGCACTCGTTGGCCGGATGAGGTTTCAAGTGCGTTCGATGGGAGTAAGGACCAGTTTGGAGTAAAATACTTACCCTATTACAAAGCAAACAGTACGTCTGCTACATTCTATATGTGGGGAGCTGGCAACGCACGAATGGAGATAGCTGCTGCCGGAGGAGACACCGGAACCAGACAGCTTTCAATGACTGCTGCCCAGATTAATTCACTCCATGTTACTGGTTTAACCCCAGGAACTAATTATTTAGTATCAATAACTTACTGGTCTAATTCTCGTAGTACTAGTTTTGAGAATTCATTAGTGTGCACCTATGAGGACAGTCTGATAGGTAAGCCTGTTCCACTCTCAGCTGGTGCTGGTCCTCACATAGTTGACATTAGTAGCCCTCCTGCTCCCATTCCAATCACACAAGTAAACAACATAGTAGTTGACAGTGGAAAACGCCAAGCTACAGCATTGACATTTGATGTCCCGCTCAACCCTTCTTCTGTTGCATATGGGTACAGTTATGACCAAGCAGCGGACAAATTTGATTCTAATGTGGCTGCTGATAATAGCTTCATTCAAAAGTTTCGTAAGGTATGGCTGAATGTAGGCTATAGCATTGGTGGAGCTACCTCAACTGTATCAAAATTTGTAGGCCAAGTTCGTGGTTGGAAACCTACGCGTACAGCTGAAGGCAAAGATGTATTACGTGTGACTTGTTATGATTGGTCAGCATTTCTAAAAGACGATTTCAACAGAGGCAACCCTGACAAGTCTGATTATCTTGCACACCATTATGTTTTTTCTTCCCAAGAAGGAAATAATACAAACTTTTATTCAAACAGCATGCCGCGTACGTACGATGCATGGAAGTTAGATGATGCAATCGAAAACATTTTACTTAATGCAAACATTGACCCCGTCACATACAGAGGAAAGCGTAAAGCTGTCACTGTTGATGATGAGACTGTCGAAACATCTGATTGGCTAATTAAGGACAAGAATTCCAACAAGCCTATCGTGTTGGACCGCAACGAGTTCCTTGGGCAAGCAGGCAGAGACATTAACGAAGAACCGGATGACCCATACATTTGGCAGTTTTCGGTAGGCAGCGCATACTATGATAACCTGCAGTCTATCCTTGATAACTATGGTGTTGAGTTTGGATTCAATAATGAAGGCAAGTTCTTTACAGACCAATTTGAATCCCCTAGTAATTTTATTCCCATGTCTGACTTCACTGAGACGGGGTCATGGTCAAATGTTTTAGCTCCTGCAGCTATGTTTGCCTACGTTCGTGAAACTACGACAGACGCTGATACAACTGTTTATGGGTATGAAGGCAGTAACTTACAGTTTGTTGCTATTGTTGGACCCAATGCTGGTACTATCAATGTCAATTTAACAAACGCTACTCTTGGTGTTTTAGTTAGTCAAGATGTGTCGTTGTCTCACACAAGCACTTGGTATTTTGCAAATGGGGTGGATAATTCTGTTGGCTTTAACCCTGCTGTTTTTAATGTAGGTACTGATTTGAAATTTGGCACCTACACCCTTACACTTACGTCTGTGGGAGCCAAGCCTAAGTTAATTAATGGGCTAGTGATGTTTGATAAAGACTACGATAGTCCAAACGATGTTATGTATACAGGTGACCTTGGAGGAAACAAAGGTGTGATTACAGGAGGGTTAAGTGCAAGCAGTGATGCAAGTTTTGTACGTAATGAAGCGATTGTTGTTGGACGGTCCATCGGTAAAAAAGTTACTGAAACAGGCTCAAGCGAGCGCAACCCACAAACCGTAAACCCAAACAATCCTGTTTCTAGTAACATCGTAGCTCGCACTCTTGACCTCACTTCAACAGGCTCGCTGAGTAATGCAAATTTTGTGGGACGAAAACTTACCACATTCATTACCAATCCTCAGCTTGCCAATATTGACAGAGCACAGTGGTTATCTGAACAAACAGTATTTCGTTACAACCAGTTTGGAAAGTCGTATTCACCCGCGTTTGAGTCAAATTTACATCCTCGTGTTCAGTTAAACGATTTGATTAGGGTCGAAGACATAAAATTAGGCGTTCTCTCTACTATCCAAAACTACTGGGTTACTGGAGTACGAGAGAGTTTCACAAGAGATAAAGCAATAACTACTTTGAAGCTTGATTCATGGAAACCTTGGACGAGCTTTTTTAACCCTCCTGCAGCCTCATTGCAGCTGTATGATAACAATCCTATTTACAACATCAGAGCGTTCAATACAGGTGTAGGACCACAAGAGTTTGGTAGAGTGTCCAAGGTACAAGGAGCAATTACTGCTACTATTTTTGTAGAGTATGGACATGCTTTTTTTGAGAGTCAACGAACTGCCGAAGCAGCTAGGTTTGAAGCAGCTGTGCCTTGGCAAGGGTATATCAAAATGGGAGCAGAAATTATAGAGTATAAAACCCGAGTAATTACAATACCGACAAATACTAATGTTGTTAGAGTTCAGTATGGACAACTAACACGAGGGGTTTATAACACAGTTTCTGAAGCAATCAATTCGACTAAAAAAGTAGAAGGATTCATCAGTCCCTACTCACAAGAGGACCATGGTATAGTTCCGTTGATACAATTTGATTTATTGTTGCCAGGCGAAGTGAAGTTAGAAGTTAGGAACCATGTGGGAGTTTTACTTTATACCTTAACGGGTACTGACGGTGATGTTGAGAGTAAGCGTTGGGATAAACTACCTGCGGGAGCTTCAAATCCATATAGTTGGAATATGATTGATAACCATGGCGAGCACAATTCCATTAACGTAGGAGCATTTGCGTCTGCTGGAGACAATACATTAGATATCGTTGGAGCCAACCCTAACACGCTAGGTAAGTGGAATAACTTTTATGGTGGTAATTTTAGGGACCATAACTGGCCAACGCCTGTTACTCTTCCTAGATATTTACACTTAAAAAGAAAAATAGATACAGCTGGGTGGTACGCAGCTAACAAAATGAAACAAACCTACGGTGAGTTTACTGTTACAATTTCGTATAGAGATTTGTCAGGTCAATACTTAAAGAATCGTAGGCAAGTGCCTAGAATAGTTGACCAAAAAATATACACAACGTTAAGACATACCGGAACACTGGTTGACCCTCGAGCAGGAACACAAGGTGTAGTGGAAGAATTTAGTCCTAGTCCTTTGTCTGGGTTTGTTGCGGCAACACGAGACGCTACCACTGGTCTTTATGAGGCAGGAGCAGCATACAATGTAGCTACTCTTTGGTATCATTATCAAACTCGTGCTCCGTTTAAGACTAAAAGCGGTTGGTCGAGAAATGAAAGTCCTGCGTTTAGGGCGTATTATACAGGCGATGATACATATAGGGCTAATGGAGAAACCTTTCCTAATACTGGTTTGCTGTTTGCATTTAGCAATACACACCCACAAAAGCGTCTTGTGCGAGTAATAGGCAAGATGATAGTGTATACGTTTGGTGTTGGGTATCTACATCATCATTACATACAAGAGGGCAGAGGCGGGGCAGAGTGGACTACAACAACAATGTTGAAGCACGTATCTAAAGGGGTAGAGTTTCCTTTAGACATACCCATCCAGCCGTTGTTTATGGCTGGTTCTAACGATACACGTCCCTCATACTTATCTATTCCTGCTCCTGCTGGTATCTCTTTTATTCATGGTCTTGAGACACATATAAATGATTTTAGTCAAAGAAAACGAGCGAGTAACAGCAGCTATGATTATGGTTCTGGTCTTAACACTACAACCACAACTACTCCAATGTATTACGCTGTGTGTCAATTGCATGTGGTTCAATTAGAAGTTACAGATATGTCGGGTAGAACATACCACATGTGGACAAGCATCTTCTATGTGCCTCCTGAATTTGACACAACTCCGGGCAACGAAACAGACGGCCTAGCTAATGGTTCAACAAACTGGAAAGTACAAATGCACAGCCACGTAGATAAAGTATACAATAACTTTCCAGGGCGACCTGTTAACTGGGACCATGGACATTCTTTAGTAGATAAAGTTGAAGACGGACAATATTTTTTTCCCGGTCATTTTTACGGTACTATCGTTTTCAAACATCCTGACTGGAACTAATCATGTCAAATCCATTAGAAATAATACAAAAACAAATTGCCGAACAGACTAAGGCGTTCCTAAACACTGAGCTGGCTAATGCAAACTTGACAGTGACCTCTTCAAAAAAAGGAGCCTCTACTGGTTCCTCTATAGGCAACGAAATTTCGTTTTTAGTTCCTACTTGGGTCAAGGGTAGTTATGTTTTACCTAAAAGTATTTATACTGTGCGGATTTCTCCTAAAGATTTCAAAGATTACAGTGAAAAAATAGAATGGACTACACACGCTCAAAGTACCTTTTCTGATGTTCTGTTAGCAAATGAAAATGTTTTATTGGGAGCTGATGTTAAGGCTGCAGAAGACAATAGTATTTTGTTTGATATTTCTGTTCCTGACGGCGTGTACGTAGGCATTTACACTAAAGAAACAGGACAAACTAATTACAAGGTTGTACATGAATACCTTTTTGGTGGTATCTCAGAACCAAAGATACCAATTAATCTGACAGCGAATGTGTGGACTTCAATTGTAATAGTATTACACAATTATTCTAATGACGTAGATAGCGGTCCAATGACTCTTTCATTACTGCCAGTGGAGAGTAGTGTAGGAAGTTGGCGTTTGTTTGATATTGCACCACCAGCAGTACCATCAGGATTAGCTGCTTCTTTCAATGTAACCAACGAAGAAACCGCTGTAGGTAGAGTGAAGCTTACTTGGGACACAGACAACTCAGTTGATTTTGGTGGCAACTCTATATATCGAAGTGCTATTATTGATTCAGGAATTAATAGTCAAGGCAGGTTTCCCGGCACTATCCTAAGAGAGTTGGTTCCAATTTCGTTGCCCGTTGGTGAAGCTGAACGATGGGCGTATGTTTTTTCATCTAGTGCTACCCTCAGTGCAGGACAGAAAATTTCAGTAGGTACGTCTTCTAACCCCACAACTCAAATTTCTTCTGTGTTCCAGCTTGGTGCAAATTTAGTTAAGCGTCCCACGTTCAACGGTAACATTACAAACATTTGGACATTTTCCAGCAACGCACAAGCAACTCTTTCCGACCACAATAATCGCATAGGAAATCAGTATGCTGAGTTTTCTAAAGCTGGAGCGTCAACTCGGCACACTGTAACCTCTACTTTCATAAATGTCAACACTGCTAGTTTATACAATTTTAGTTTGTTCACTGCCCATGACATGTTGGCTAACCGAAAGTTCGATAGGGATGGAATAGGCGTTTCTGCAAGCAGATGGACAATAGGGGGCAGTGTAGATGCGGCTTCCGTTGCAGTGTTTGGTGGTATTCCTTTATTGTTAGTGGCTAGAAGTGGTGGTGCTGGTAGTATTTTTTCAGATGCACAAACTACTTTCTTGTCTGCGTTCGCTACTTACGATTTTTTTACTACGGCTTCTTTTAATGCGCTTGCAACTTACTCGGTACAATTCAAGCTAACCTCAACAGACGCAGTAGTTTACACAACACCAACTATTTCTGGTTCACCAAAGTTTAATACTCAATTGCACTCCTTTAAGCCTACTGCTACGGGTACGTGCTATGTTTCTATTAGGATACCAGCAACAACAGCTGAAACTGATTGGTCTGTTGCACGTTTCCGAAACTTTGTAATGGGACAGCGAGCCAGTACGTCGGTACTCGAGGAGTCTTTAACAGTTAAATTTTTTACATCTGGCAAAACGCCATGTACTCCTGCACAAACCTCTGCTAGCCTTCAACAGTTACCTGTTCCGGATGTCACACAAGAGCAGCAAGTACGTGTAGGTCTTTACGATGGGTTTGGGGAAGGTGACACAGCTTTTCCGAGTGGTTGTGTTTTTGTCAAACTTACGTACACCGCCTCAATGAACACTGCAAATAGGATTGCTGCATATCGTAAGGTTCATTCTTTTGTTGGATTAAACTCAGAAGACGAGCGATTTAATAACCATATTGCGTTGCCTGCGTACGTCTTTGCTACGCCTGCACAGCTTATACGACAGGTAGCCACTATACACACGTTTAGTGGTGTTGAAAGCATCTTTATCCACCAAAATGAAAAGGTTGCTGACCGTTTACGCAACGCAAACGATGGAAGCACTTCTATTTGGTACGACAACACTGTAATAGACAACACAACTTACACATATTCTTTGGATGCATTTGATACTAGCACAAACAGTAATCGTTCTGCGAGAAGTGCGGGTGTTGAGATTCTTACTGGTGACACAGTAGCCCCCAAAGCTCCCACATCATATACCTTGTCCGGAGTGGCTGGTGGTTTTTACCACGCCTGGACTAATCCAACTGCTGCTGATTTAGCATACATACAAATTTCCTCAGTGTCTGACTTTTCTGTTATAGACAACCAAGTTGCCGCTAAGCCTGCTGACCCTGCACAACAAGGAGCGTTCTCTGAAATTGTAGGGTCTGGTGATATAGGGGTTGCTGCTACCCGTATCATACGAGCAGTGGATTCATGGGGAAATGTGTCACCCACTATCTCTGGGAATGCTACTCCTTTACCGGAGAACAGCACAGATTTAGGATTAACTGTTGCTATTTTTGATAACATAACTCGTACCACTAGATTTAGAGGGAATGAGTTTGGTTGGTTTAAGAACGGAGCCTATGCATCATTATTGACAGAATCTTCATCTGCCATAGCTTCTTATTTTTGGTCCGTACGAAACACCATTACCGATTGGACTGATTGGATTACCTTTGGTGGTACTCTTCCGTTTGCTAATTCTGAGCGTTGGGAAGCAAGATTCAAAGCTAAAGATATTTATGGAAAACACTCTGTTCCGACTGACACAATAAAATTATTTGTAGACAGGAATAATCCAAATGTTACCAATACAAACGATAGCCCAATATACCCAGCTAGACAGACAATAGGTAATGTACGATACAATAAAGTTTCGTGGAACGCAGGCAACATCAGTGACACAATGTCGGGTGTGTATAAGGTGCATATCAGACGTATCGAAGTACCTGCTGGTACGTTTATGTCTTCTAATCCTAATTTTGATAACATTGCGGTCAACAACGGGAGTGATGGAACTCTTCCGCTAGGATATACATGGGACCAGACAGATGGTACAAAGACTAATTTGATACTGTCTTCAGATGCTTTTTATCAAAAGTATATACGAATTGCAAACTCTACTAGTTCTGGTGGAACTTTAGCAGGAAACTCTATCGTTGTGCAAGCTAATGCTTCGATGCAGTTTAGAGCGCGATGGGCGCTGCCTACATGGACTGAAAATTTAACCTTAACATATGGATTTTTAGACGAGACGGGTTCCGTGTTAAAGTCAGTTGCAACTGTAGCTACGTCAGCATTTGGAACCTATCGCTACGTGTTTGCTACTTATACAACTGGAGCTGTTAAACGAGTAAAATCATACGTTCGGTTTGAAACAGCAGGAACTAATAGTGATGTGTATAGAGTAGGTGAGCTGTCCCTTGTGAAGAACCTACCAGCATTTGCAACAGTGGCTGAGTCACCTATTGATGCTGGTTCTATTGATGACTTGAATGTTATCCCTTGGCGTCATTACTTATATAACATAGCTGCAGAAGACTTTGCTGGCAACATTACTGGTATTGATGAAACGTTGTATGCAATTCCTCGTGAAGATTATCGAGACCGTTTCAGAAACATGCTCAATAATTCAAGTTTTGAAAAGATAGAAACATTAGCCAATGGAACCCTATTTCCACGACATTGGGAAGAGAACACTCCCTCTGGTTTTGGTGCCTTTAATAGATTGAGCAGTGGTACTGGTGTATCACGTATTAGCCCAACTTCGTGGAATGGCAATCAATCCATGCTATTGTCTGGTTTTGGTATAAGTGACAAGGCTTATGTTGGTCAAAACAATATTCAAATATTACCGTATACAGGAACTCCTCGTACTTTTGTGTTTAGCGCATATGTACGTAGACACTTGACAGACGTTAACCCAGCACCCCTTGCTGCTTGGGCTTTCTCGGGATTTAATTCGGACAGTGCTTTAATCTCTACAAAGTCTCCGTTAATTCCTTATGGGGATTTGAGCACTCGTCATTGGACTCGTATTGTAGCCACATTAATAGTCACAGTAGCTAGTATGACTCATCTTTCAATTGGTGCATTAAGTATTGCTGGTACGTTTATGATTGATGGATTGCAGATAGAGGAAAAACAGGACGGTGTACCCCCTACTGATTACGAGGACACAACTTCAATAACTTCGGATTATTTACAGGGTAATTTAATTCGTGGTAATATGATTGAAGCCAATACGATTTATACAAATCACTTGCAAGCCACCTCTATCACTGCTGAAAAGTTAGCAGCTAATTCTGTAGCTGCGTCTAATATTCAAACCGACACAATTACTACGAACGAATTGCAGCTTGCCAATACTACTGTTTACATTCGAGATAAAGGTGACTTACGAATGGAAGTAAGTACAGCAGCTACTCAATGGCAACCATATGTTACTGTAGCAACTTTACCTAACACTGAAGAAAGTGAATATGGTTTTACAGGTGCGTGTTTTTACAAAGCAACAGGGAACCCCACTACAATAGGAGTTTTTAGAGTTGGAGATACGTTTAATTTAACCAGTTTTAGTGTCAATACTGATTCTCAATTTAATGGTTTCCAACGAGACCTCGCTTTTTCAAGTACATATCCTTATGCTTCCAGTGGGTTTTATCTTGTAGTGTTTACTAAAGATGGTTCTACTTCTACTTTGTATAAATCGTACCAACCAATGACAACTAGAGTGCCTAATGCGTCGGTCTTTACCACACCAACTGCAACTGGAATACGCTTTGTTGATGCTGATGCTAGTAATGAAATGCAAAAAGCATCTTTGAAGTATTATAATAGTAACTTTTATCTGACGGTTGCTAGTTTTGGTGCTAGTTCAACTAGTGATAAAATGTCAATGTATAAATTAACGGAAGGAGGTACTAGAACTAATACATATACATGGAACGCAGATTGGGATATGACATACTATGCAATGGATGTAAGCCCAGGTGGAACGTTTATGATACTCTCGGCAGGGGCAACACCAACTCTTCACCTCACAGGCAGAGATAGTACAGGAGTTGTAATAGTGCCCACAATGTCTATTTTTACATACTCTGGTCTTGATTCAAATGTGACTAACAATAGAGCACATTCAGACTTGTCTGCGTGTTCAGTGGCTTACACAGGCAGTAATTCATGGATGATATCATACAGATTAAAAGACAACAATTATACTTACTATAAACATATCACCAACGGTACGCTATCCAGCGGACGGCAATCAGATTTGGTGCTTATTGATAATAGAATTGCTCCTAATGAATTTGGAGGAAGAGAACAACTAGCTCCAAGATTAACCAAAGGACATAATGATTCAGCATTGTTTTATATGCCAGCTGCGGCTAAACGAGATTCTTTAGGTCAATCTTATTTTGGTAGAGCTGTGTATCTTACTAAGCACTCAGCAACTATTATTCTTTCTGATTTACTGAATCGTATAGCCTAATCCCCCATCATCGGGTGTGCGCCAGCCAGTTTGTCAGTCACGTACTCAGGCGACAAATGAATGTAGCCTTCAGTTGTACTTACTGACGTATGATTCATAAACTCTTTCACAGCGAAGATATCTGCACCCCTGCTCAACAGCTCAGTGGCTAGTCCATGCCTGAAGCTGTGTGGGTTCTTGTAATCCTTTCCTAACTTCCGTCTGAGTTTCACTCTCAGGCTATCAGGGTTGGCTTTCTCGCCACCCTCAAGCGTAAACACCCACCCACTGGTCCGGTCACCTATGTGAGCTGCCAGAGCCTCTTTAGTGTCCTTCGTAAGGATGGATACGTAAGGCTTCCCACCTTTGGATGTTGTAAACGTCACAGTTTTTTCACCAAAGTCTTCAATTTTAAGGTCAGCCAATGATGAAATTCGGCAGGCAGTCGTGGCGAACAGCAGGACAACGAGCTTCAGTTCTTTGTCTGAGATGCTGTCTACCAACGACTTAGCTGTCTTTGATGTGGTCATACGGGGAATCTTTCTCCGTATTTTGGGAAGCGCCAGCGCCAATAGTTTGGGTGGCACCTCTATTATATCACCTTTCGTGACCAAAAACTCTGCATACTTCCGCACACTGGCTCTCATCCGGTGCATGGTCGCAGGATTCAAATTTAACCTCTCCATTCTGTCAAAATTTAAGAAACTGAGCGATGGACTGATGAGGAGCAGCCTGTCTGCCCTCCGGAGGTCGCCCAGATACGCTCGGACTGTGTGCTTGCTAACCCCAAGCTTCACAAGGTGTTGCTGGAATTTTTGGTACATTTTTTTATCCTTTCTTCCCAGATAGTTTGATAACCCCACATTATCAAACACCACAGACGCCAAAAAGTTCCCGAAATTTTCGAAAAATGGGAACTTTTTTTGTATTCGAGTGTTACAATAGTAGTGAGATATAAAACCACAGGAGATTGAAATGGAAGATTGGAAAGTCAAAAAAATTAAAGGGGCCATCGGTGACCTCAAAAAAGAGGAGGCCAGGCAGTTCGCCATCGCGTATGCTGAACTCCCAGAAGAGTTTCATGGGTACATGCAGTTCTTACCCCAGCAAACTCAAGTGTGGTTTGAGCAGGCTGATAAAGAGGTACTGGATGGGCTGAAGAAAGAGCATGGTTGGGACCGCGTCAGCGCATGGAATGGTAAAACATTCTTCACTGTTCACATGCCTTACTTAGGGATTGATGGCTACCTTGCTATCTTGGCTGCTCAATACGACAGTTACGACATAAAGACACATGTACTATACATGCCTGAAACACATAAACTATTACTCATTGCTCAGGTTAAGGTAGCACAGAACGGCATACACGGAAAGAGTGTACAAGGTATTGTTGATGTTCCATATCTGACAAGAAGAGACCCCAATGATACTAAGACAAAAATCATTGTTAAACATGAAGGTGAAGGAGGCAAGCCTCAGTTTGAAAACATTGAGATATCTACCTCACAAGCGATACGTAAGGCTTTGCATCTATTAGGTGATGGTAGGTTCCCCATATATAAGACAAACTATGGCGACCACGCAATGGTTGCAAAGTTTCGTGAATTTGTTAAGGCAGAAAAGGACAAAGAAAAAGATGGCGCTGAAGATTAAAACCTTTACAGACCCAGCCTTACGTGTCAGGTGTGAATCCGTTACTCTTGAAGCAATTCAGGATATGGTGGCAGAGAGTGGCAAGCTACATGAGTTCATTCAAGAGATGCGGGAGATTGCACTGAAGCTTGGTGGGATTGGTATCTCTGCGCCACAGGTAGGAATCCTTGAACGTTTCTTTATTATGTTTGAGGACAACGACAAAGAAAAACCTATTGTAGTAATCAACCCTGTAGTAGAAGAAGTTAGTCCTGTTACAGTGTCTTCATACGAAGGGTGTTTGTCCTTGCCCGGAGTTTTTGGTTATGTGACCCGTCCAATGACTGTGCAGACAACGTTTGTGAATAAGGATGGATTACAAGAGGTTAAAGTATTTGAAGGACTCAGCTCTACTCTCTTCTGCCATGAGTATGACCATCTTAATGGTGTCCTCTTTCCTAGTCGAGGTTTTAATAATAAAGCTAGACGGTCTTTGAAAAAAATACATAAATTGTGGGTGAAACCTGTGGAAGAACAGCTACTTTATGCGTAAAATACTAGTGTGTGGGTCTCGTATCTTTACCAGCTTTGACTATATGGATTGTATTCTTGGTGGTGAAAACAACGGTGACGATTTAGTTATTATATCAGGAGGAGCTAAAGGTGCCGATGAACTTGCAGCTAAGTGGGCTGAGGCATATGATTTTGAGTCACAAGTCTTCCCTGCTGATTGGGATAAACATGGGAAGTCTGCTGGTTATATCAGAAACCAGCAAATGATTGACCAAGAGCCTGATATAGTGATTGCATTTTGGGATGGTAAATCAAAAGGGACACGGCATACTATAGGGCTTGCACATAGAGCAAAAATTAATGTATTGATTTGTTATGATTGGGCGTGATAGGTTTCGACTCTACAGTAGTTTCGCTACCACGTAACTTACCATGTAGAGCACCCCCGTTCGATACGGGGCACGTCCATTAAATTTGAAAGGAAAACACATGGAAACCGTTGAGCTTACTGCACAGCAAACAGAAAATAATATGCGCCATGGGCGTTTAAGAACTTTTATCCTCAGTGATAACTCGGGTGACGAAGAGCGATTTGTTTCACACCCAAAAGGTAGAGTTCAAACCTCGGATATCACTAAGGCATATGTATTTTCGTTAATGGATGCTATGTTTGTGATTTCTAAACACGTACAACGTATGGCTAACTTCAAATTAGAAGAAGTTAATCAAGTTGGTGACGATGAAAAAGGAGTTCCGGGCAGAATGATTGAAGATATCGGAGAACAAATAAGGAAACAGCAACGTGTGTTTAACACTTCCTCAGCTGAAGACACGCATTAATGAGCGATGTAATAAGTGTCTCAGTTGGCCGTTGTTTATCAAGCTGACAAGACGATACACTTATGAACACATTGCAAATATGATATCTTTGTTGCCGGATAGGATTGCTCATAGGGCTAGTCCACAGCAGAAGATTATCTATTTAACAGGGCTGTGCCGTAACAAAGCCAAACCCTCTGACTACAAACAACAAAAGAAACTAGATTTAGACATGGAAAATTTCAAACTCTAAGGACAACAGCGTGACATGAAACCAACACAACCCTCTGTTGGTGTACAGAACATGAGTGATATTATTGTGTTTATGAAGTATGCCAAGTATATCAAAAGGTTAGGACGACGAGAAACATGGGAAGAAATAGTAACTAGAAACAAAAACATGCATCTGAAGCAGTACCCTCAACTCAAGAAAGAACTTGAGTGGGCGTACGAATTTGTCTATAGTAAAAAACTTTTGCCCAGTATGAGAAGTTTGCAGTTCGGTGGGAAACCTGTCGAATTGAATCCAGCTCGGTCTTACAACTGCGCTTATCTTGCTATGAATGCAATTGATGCATTTAAGGAAGTAATGTTTTTATTGCTGGCTGGTTGTGGTGTCGGCTACTCAGTACAACAACACCACATCAATCAGCTTCCAATTGTGATTAAGCCAACCAAAGAGAGACGCTTTTTGGTTGCAGACTCTATTGAAGGTTGGGCTGATGCTGTTGGTGCTTTAATTAGTGCCTACATGGGCGAACGAAAAGCTCTTCCTCGTTTTGATTACTCAGATATTAGAGCAAAAGGCACACCGTTAAAAACATCTGGAGGTGTAGCACCGGGACCTGAGCCATTAAAAACCTGTCTACATCAAGTCCAGACTATACTTGACCGTAAAGAGACTGGTGCAAAACTAACATCGCTGGAGATACACGATATTAATTGTCATCTAGCTGATGCCGTACTGTCCGGAGGCATTAGACGCGCTGCCTTAATTGCGTTCTTCTCATTCAGAGACGAACTCATGCGCACATGCAAATTTGGTGATTGGTCTAAAGGAGACCCACAACGAGGCAGAGCAAACAATTCAGCAGTAATACTTCGCCACAAAATAACAGAAGAGGAGTTCCAACGCTATTGGGAAGTCATTCGTGCTTCTGGTTGTGGAGAACCTGGAATTTTCTTTACAAACAATGCTGAAATGCTAGCCAATCCTTGTGTTGAAATAGCATTATTGAATATGCTCTTTTGTAACTTAGCCACCATCAACGACAGCAACATTGTAAGTCAAGAGGATTTTAATGATAGAGCTAGAGCTGCAGGGATTATTGCTACTTGTCAAGCAGGGTATACAGACTTTCATTATCTGAGAGAAGAGTGGAAAATAAATTGTGAAAAGCATGCTTTGATTGGAGTTAGTCGCACAGGAATAGCATCACTTGTTACAGGAGACCTAAACGAAAAAGAAGCAGCTGACTGTGTTACACAAGCAAACGCTGAAGTTGCTGAAAAAATAGGAATTAATCCCGCTGCAAGGTGTACGTGCATTAAGCCAGAAGGCACATCGTCATTAGTGTTGGGTGTTTCTTCTGGTATACATGCATGGTTTGACAAATACTATTTGAGACGAGTACAGGTAAACAAACAAGAGTCAATTTATAAGTATTTGCTACAGCATCACCCTACTTTACTTGAAGACGATTTCTTTAAGCCAGCTACAGATGCACATATTTGTGTACCTATGAAGGCTCCGGAAAACGCTGTAGTTGGTGTTGAAACTGCTCTTCAATTTCTAGAGAGAGTGTTGCGACAACATCGAAGATGGATAAAACCCGGACACAGAGTTGGAGACAACCACAACAATGTTTCGTGTACTGTTTATATTAAGGAACATGAGTGGGAGAGAGTAGGTAAGTGGATGTGGGAAAATAGGGAGCATTATAATGGCATATCTGTGATGCCTGTGTCCACTAAAGTGTATAAGAATTTACCACACGAGACAATTACTGAAGAGGAACACAACAAACGAGTTAAAGAGCTAACTTTAGTTGACCTTACACAGGTCAAAGAGGATGGTGACTATACAAACAGGCAGGGTGAATTGAGCTGTGCCGCAGGAGCATGTGAGACAGTATGAGTTATGTAGCTGATGATATGGATGTTAAGTTTTTATCAAGTTTGATGGTAAGTCCGAAGAAAGTGTCAGAGCTGGACAAAGAGGTAACTGCAGCTGATTTTTCTGATGTGTTGTACTATGAAATTTTCACTAAGATAATGGACTTTTTAATACATAACCAACCCCCGTCCTATCCCGACCTGAAGTTCAAATTCAAAGGTGATGTGATTGCTCTTGATGTGATAGACATAATGAGAGCCGAGCCAGCCCTTACTGATATCAGGCCAGTGTATGATGAAATGGTTGAAAGGTCACGTCGAGAGCAGCTGACGATGCTTGGGGATAATATGTCGGCACAAAGTGGCAAGGGTGAGCCAACCATTGACATCATGGACAACGCTGAGGCTAAGCTGTTGCAGCTCCGCATGGGCGCTGGCATCCGTTTGCAGGGTATGAGTGCTATTTCCCCTCGTTTTCAGGCTGAATTGGCTGAAAAGGTACGTAGATACAACGAACACCATGGCATTCAAGGAGTTATAGAGATGCCTACGGGATTAATCAGCCTTGACCTTCTGACTTTGGGGATAGAGAAAAAATCCATGTGGGTGTTAGGCGGCGGGACTTCGGATGGAAAAACTCAGCTGGCAGTTCAGATAATAAGCAACGTGATGAAGGCTGGGAAAAAAGTGCTGTATTTTATGCTCGAAGATTCCGACACCAAATTAATATCCCGTCTGCTGGCACACAGAACAGGAATCAAAATCGTTGATATAATAATTGGTAACCTAAATGACTCGCAAGTACAGACCTTAAAACAGGCACAGGTTGAGCTGATACAGGATGATACGCTCTTTATTGAGGAGTCGCTTACGGACATCAACGAGATGTGTACTGTCGCTCAATATGCTAAGCTTCGGTTTGCTGATTTGGGTTTAGTTGTGGTGGACCATATCAACCAGATTAGTGACAGGTATTTGCATTCTGGTGGCAATCGTGAACAAGAAATTGGTGGTTCATCTAAAAAACTTATTAAGCTAGCAAAAGCGAGTGACATTGGTGTTCTTATGCTACAACAGCTTAACACCAACCCCGACGAACGTAGTAAAGGACTGCCTGTTGCAGTCAATGACTTACGTGATTGCAAATCTACTAGTCACGATTCCGCTGTAACTATTCTGCTTAATTGTCCTGACCGTAACAATGCTGCAGCAGGGTATACAAAGAAACACACACAGATTATAGTGGCTAAAAATAGATACGGAGAAGTGAATCAATTTATAGAATTATCAAACAAGGCAGACGTTGGCAAATTTGTTGAAGGAATGCCAGCGTATAAACAAAAGGCGAAGAACCATGAGTAAACGTACAACACCACGCATCGTAGACGAACCACCAGTGGAAGGGATGCCTCCTGAATTTTCTATAACGGCTAACCGCATTGACATGGCTAGTCGTAGGATTATTATTTATGATGCTATCACTGAGCTGTTGGCTAGGGATATATCTACCTATTTACCAATACTTGATAGCATAAGGGATGAACCTATTAAGGTATTGATTAATAGTCCCGGTGGAACCGTATATGATACGCAAACTATTATTACAGAGTTTGAACGGTGTGAGAACAAAATTATTATGGACATCACAGGCGTGGCTTTTTCTGGTGCAGCTATGTTGGCCTTGGCTGGGGATGAAGTGCAAATATCTAAGTACGGTTTGTATATGTTGCATTATCCTAATTGGGAGACAGAGTTACTCTCATTGGGCGAACACCAAAAGGATGTTAATGTAATGAAAGAGTATTTTGAACGCATGATGAAGGAACTACTCAAGAGAACTAAAATGAGTTTGAGTAAGTTCAAAGAACTATCAGCGTCCAAAGATGCCTTCCTGACACCAAAACAGTGTATCAAATGGGGAATAGCAGACAAGATTTACTAATAAGGAAACGGTAATGAAGATTGCACATTTTGCAGACATACATGTAGCGCCCTCACGCATAGATGAGTTTAAGGAGTTGCTTGAGGACTTGGCTAATAGCATCAAAGAACAAAACCCAGACGTAGTTGTGTTCGCTGGTGATGCTTTTATCCATCGTGACCGTCTTACACAAATGCAGGTTCAATTACTTCGTTGGTTTTTATTAGAGCTGCTTAAAGACTACGAGGTTATTGTAGCGCCAGGAAACCATGACGCAACAAATGCAGAAGACAAAGTAGATTCGTTAACTGCATGCTTTGCACATGACTCCAACATGAAGATACACACTAAGGTTGGTTCATTTTTGGACATTCAGGATACACGTTTTCACTTTTTCCCTTATCCTTCCAGAAATGAATTGAATCGACTAGAAATTGAAGACATTTCAGAAATTTTCCATGATGCTAAGGTGTTGAATGCGTTTGATTTAGCAGAGGATAAGCACAACGTACTTGTTTATCATGGTACCTTGGAAAACTTCAAATATGGTGACGACCACGTTGCTTCAGAGGCGTCAATTGGTGTGGGAAAAGACATGATGGTTCCCGAAACGTTTTGGCGTAAGTTTGATGCTGTAATGGCCGGACACTTACACAAGTACCAAGCTATAGGCAAGGCAATATATCCCGGCGTTCCTTTTCCACTCAACTTTGCTGACTCTGACAACACTGGTTGGATACTATGGGATGATTTAGAACCAACGTTCATTGAGTTAGAACAGTTGTATCCCTATATGACTATAGACGTTGGTGATTTGTCTCATTACAAAATAGAAATAACAGACGAGGCTATGCGCCGCCTCAAGAATGACTATGATTACACTAATGCTCGTGTGCGTATTAAGTATCGGATAGCTCCCTCACAAACAGGTGAAGTAGACCACGCTAAACTCGGACAGTTTTTTAACAATGCAACAGAGGTTAAGATAGTTCCTGTCTTCAATAACTACAGCGACTGTGGGACACCTGCTGTTTCGTTTGACGATTTCAAAGACAGTTCGGTGCAGGATATTATTGAGCGTTACATTGACACAAGGAAATACCATCCTGAAGTCAAAGAGATTTCAGAAATTATTGAAAAAAGACTGGAAAAGAAACTATCTAGTGAAGAAGAGGCTAGCTTACACTTCAAGTTGGACACCTTATGGTTACAAAATTTCAAGTGTTTTCCTAAAACAAAAAAGATTAATTTCAATGAGCTTTCAAAAGTTGTGGGCATCTTCGGTAAGAATAAATCTGGTAAGAGTGCATTTGTTGAAGGTATCATGTGGGCCTTGTTTGGAACCACCTTGCGTAACAAAGATGTAAAAAGCGTAATACGTAATGGACAAAAAGAGTGCACAGTAGAAATTGAATTTACATCTCACGGTGTGCAGTATAAGGTGCGTCGTGTTCGTGCGCTAACTGGCATGGTACTAAAACGATTCAAGAAAAAGCAAGACGGAGAATGGGCTGACGTTAGCGGTGCAGACAATCGACAAACCCAAAAAGATATACACAAGTTGGTTGGTACTTTCGAAATGTTTATAGCTACTATGTACTCGCCACAAGGTGGCATTGATTTATTGGTGAAAAAGGGACCGAGTGAACGTAAACAAATCATATTGGATTGTTTGCAGATTGAGGTTTTACTTCGTCGGCAGGCTGAAGCTAAAAACATCAGAGACATAGCTAAAGAGAAAGTACAATTAGCTAAAGGTCGCTTGGATGCTTATGCCGATGAGTTGTCTGACCTCGAAAGTCAAAAACCCGAGGAAATTCTTAAAGAGTATCGAAGTTTGTTGTCAAATGAAAAGGTTAATCAGACACAATTTATAGCTCGCATAGAAGAACTGAATAAAAAGCTGTATAACTACGAGGACATGCAAGACGAGCACAACGAAATAAATGCTAAACTTGTAGCCATACGCACTGAGTTAGACAAATTAAAAACTCAGTACATCAGTAAAAGGACAGAGAAAGAACGTATGCTGTCTCTTCTGTCTGACGATAGTATTGTAACCCGAGGTGTAGAGAGAGCAACTCGTGCACTGGAAGGGGTACGAAGATATGCTGATGAACAAAAAGTTAACACAGAACGTTCACGGAGGATAAACCAACTTAAGAAAGACATAGGTGAGATAGAGACATCAGTATCCGAAACTGTTTCAGCTTTGGAGCAATCAATTGATGCGTTGGAGCAACAAATACTTAACACTAAGAGTTTGGATTGCCCTAAGGGTTCTAATTGTCCTATTACTCAGCAGCTAGAGAAACAAAAAGATACTCTACGTTTACAAATTGAAGACATCAAATTAAAAATTACTGAAAAGACATTGGCGAGTGAGGTAAGGACAAATCAATACAAAGAGGAAATACTTTCTATTGAAGAGCTGAAAAAGAAGTCATTCTATGACGAAAAAACTCATATGTCTTACGTTAAAGGAGTCAAGGAAGAGGAAGGCAATAAGTGGGACGAGGTCAAAGCTAAGCTTTCCTCCGGTCAGGCTATTATTGACAGTATAATTGAGTTAATGGTGTCTATTCAAAACCAGCAAGAAACACTGCGAGAACAACGTGAACAGCACAATGTCCGTAGGACTGAGATTGCTACAAAGCTGGCAACTATTGACGGGTACAAACGCGACATCAAAACTGCAAAGATAGAACTATCAGAGTCAAACAGCAAGGTATCTCGTTTCGAGGCACAGGTGTTTAAGTGTGAAACAAATATTGAAAAGATAAGTGAACTCCAGAAAAAATTAGACAGTGAAAATGCAAAGCTATCTAAGACTGAAAAGTATTTGGACCATATTAGTAAGTATCTTGAAATTGTTAGTAAAGGTGGAGTACTCTTTTCATTAGTGGACAGAGCTATTCCGGTGATTGCTAAGTTTGCACAAGAACTATTGTCTGACACTACCAACGGTGCTATCTCCTTGTCTATTGACCCGTTCAAAACAGATGTTAAAGGCAAGCGTAGTGACGACGTAATCATTTGGATATCAGATGCTAAGGGCAAGCGCGATGTGATGGAAGCGTCAGGAGCTGAGTTGTTCATGGCGTCCTTGGCGTTACGCGCAGCTATGGCTCACCTGCTTTCACTTAGAATGGGTAGCACAGTTGAGTTGTTTATTATTGATGAGGGCATGGGCGCCCTTGACGATGAGAACAAGGTTGTTGCTAAGGACATATTCAAAAAGCTCGGCGAAAAATTCAACCAGATTCTGTTTATTACTCACGTTTCTGAATTAAAAGACGTAGCAGAGAGTGTCATACAAGTACGAAGTAATAGTATTTTATCCACAATACAGGTCACGGAGAACAGTAAATGAATGAAGTAGAAAAGAAAGTAGAAGGTGCGATTAAGAATTTGGAATCGTCGCATGGTCTTTTGGTTCGTCGCTTAGGTGACAAAACTATTGTAGCCCGAGAACGTATGCCGAGCGGTAGTACAGGGCTGGACAAGGTGCTTGGTGGTGGATGGGTTGTAGGTAGTTTGAATGAAATCTTTGGTCCGGAATCGTCAGGGAAAAGTACTGTCTGTCTGCACTCAATGGCCGAGGCACAGAAGCGTGGACTCGTGTTACTTGTAGACAACGAACACTCCTTTGACCCTTTCTACGCCAGAAATCTAGGGGTAGACGTTGACAACCTTTATGTTTGTCAGCCTAGTTTTGCCGAACAAACATTTGATGTGATAGAGCATTTAGTATCTACCGGAGAGTTTTCGATGATTGTGTTGGACTCTATTGCAGGGCTATCACCACGAGCAGAAGCAGAAGGCGACCCCGGTGACAGTAACATGGGAGTGGCAGCAAGATTAAATCGCCAGCATTTAAGAAAAATGACTTCTCTTGCAGCTAATAATAAGTGCACAATATTGTATACCAACCAGATTACCTATAAGATAGGAGTCATGTTCGGAAACCCTGAGACTACAACGGGTGGGACAGGATTCAAGTTCTTCTGCAGTACGCGTATTGATATTCGAAAGATTTCCACACAAAAAGATAGTATCAAAGCTGGAGGTATTAGGTGTCGTGTTAAGGGTGTCAAAAATAAAACACACATACCATACCTTGAAGCTGAGTTTGAGATTGAGTTCGGAGAAGGAGTTAATGTAGCGGAGGAATTACTGCAGTTAGGATTAACCTCTGGTAAGATTGAGAAGTCGGGTGCGTGGTACTCAATTGGAAGTGACCGCATGGGACAAGGAAAGATTAGTGCTGTGCAGTTCATTAAAGATAACATGTCAATGTTTGAGTCTCGTTTAGGAGTGGTTGATGTCAAAGATAGCGATTGATTCTGCGAAAGTTTTAGACCACGGTGAGATTGCATTGCTGGATTTCATGGGAAGTGATAGTAGTATTGTTGATGCGGCTCGTATCTCTTATAGTGGAGACAGTAAGCCCAAGACAAAAGATGTCGATTTGCTTAGGTTCTTAATGCGTAACCAACACATGACACCTTTTGAAATGCCAGAGCTACAGTGGTACGTGAAGGCACCGATATTTGTATTTAGGCAGTGGCACCGACACCGGACAGCCAGCATCAATGAGGTGTCTGGTCGGTATTCTGAACTGCCAGATGAAAAGTACAGACCTGCTGAGATGCGCATGCAAGCAAAGGATAACAAACAAGGCTCCTCTGCTGGGCGCCTCATGTACAGTGTGCAGTCGTTTGATAAGTCTCAGACTGAGTATCAAGCGCTGCTGAACATGGGGGTAGCCAATGAGATGGCCCGGATAGTGCTTCCGGTGGCCACATATTCAGAAATGTACTGGAAATGTGACCTGCGTAACACGTTGCATTTCTTAGGGTTACGGCTTGACCCACACGCGCAGTATGAGATACGGGTTTATGCTGAGGCGATGGCCAAAATTATTAAGCTCCATTTTCCTCTAACTTTTCAAGCCTTTGAGGACTACCACCTGAACGCTGTGACATTTACCGGACCAGAGATAGCCATTATGAACGGGACACATGGATTAACAGACAAGTCAGAATGGCCTCTTTCTCGACGTGAGATTCAGGAGTTCCGGCGCAAGCTGTTGAAAGTAAAGGGAGGGTATTCTGCTGATGGATTATTACGAGCAATTAAAGGGGAGTAATCTCTCGGCCAACGTGCCGTTAGACCTGTGCAATCCACTGGATGAAATACTCACAGAGTATAGCAACTGTCGTCTTTGTGGTTTATGTGGCAACAGAGAGGATGAAAAAAAGGTGGTGTTTGGGTTGGGTGCCTTACGTCCTAAGATAATGTTCATCGGCGACATCCCTTCTGGCTATGAAAGCGAGTCTGGCATACCCTTTACCGACCAAGTTCACAGGAAACTTGCTGGTATGACTGCTTACTTGAAGAACAAGGTGGAGCTAAACAACAATGTCTACGCGACTAATCTTGTTCTCTGCCCGGGAAAAATTACTGAGGAAGCAATTGTTTCTTGCAACAGCAGGCTTCTTCGTGAGGTTCAAATTGTTTCACCTAAGATGCTTGTGCTGCTGGGCGATGTTGTTGTGGACGCTCTGCGTGATAATTTTACAAGCACAACGATACAGCGAGGGAAGAGGCTGGTTGTAAAGTTGGATAAGTTCTACCCTACTGTCGTTACTCATTCCTTACGTGAGTTATTCTACAACAACTCTGAAGTACGTGAAGAGGTTCGTGATGATTTGGATTTTATCGTAAAGGTATTGTATGACATTGAGTCAAACATTAGAAAAAGTCGCCAAGCTGTACTGTGATAACTTGTGGAGTAATCCACATGTTTTGAATTATCTTACTGGTGAACGAGGATTAACAGCTGAGATTATAAAACAGTTTCGTTTAGGGTATGCTGATAGTAATGTTATACGCAACACAGCCAGCAAAGAAGGATGGCTTAAAGACGCATTGGCCTACGGGATTGTGCATAAAAAAAGAAGACTAGACTTTTTTAATGGTTATATCATACTGCCAGTGTTCCATGAGGGTGTGTATATTAATCTTGCAGGTAGGTTATTTGACACTAGCAGGGAGAGCGCCACACACATGACACTACCAGACCTCCCTAAAAATATGTTGTATAATTTAGACGCCACTTCCAACTCTTCTTTTATGATTGTGGAGTCTCCTATAGATGCTATGACGCTAGAGCAGAACGGCATTCATGCGTGTGCCACAATGGGTGTAGCTTTTCCTCGAGACCTTTTGCATAAGTTTGACAGAAAAACTTGTTACATCTTATATGATAACGACGAAGCAGGTGGGATAGGGTCTAGGAAATTAGCCATGCTCCTGTTCAGAGTCACACCACACATTCACATCTTGAAATTTCCAGGCAAGGATGGCGGGAAGTTGGACGCTAACACTTACTTCAAGGTGTGTAAGTCAGCAAAACAACGCGTACTTTTTTTGGCGAAAAATTCTTCGCCCATTCAGCCTCACATATTCGAGAAAGAAATAGAAGAAATTGAGAAAAAAAATAAAAAAATAAGAGATTGGGTAGAGGATAAGGTAGACATCGTACGCGTGGGTAGGAAGTTGTTTAATAGCAAACGGGTGCATGATAAGGGGAAGGAGCTGTGGGTAAGGTGCCCGAACCATAAGCAAGGCACCGAAAAAACTAAGTCTTTGTGGGTTGGTGGAAAGAAAAATCTGTTCGTATGTTTTGGATGTAACTTAGGAGGTGGGCCAATTCGGATGGTGTCTTGGCACTTAAAAATTACCCCCGAAGAGGCCCGTATTTGGATAAGAGATACAATTCTGCAGAATTAAGCTATAGTTTAGCTCCCCCCATTAAAATTATGTTAATTACTTCTAGAACTCTGCTGTCTGGTCCATCTTCTCTGAAGAGGTCACACTTAGCACAACTACTAACATTAGTTGGGTGTACATAGTCGTGTGCACAATTACAATCCCAGTATAATGATGTCAGTCTGATTTCGGCTGCTTGATGAAGCTCCTGTAACAACTGTTGTAGATTTTTTATTTCTCTAAGTATTTCTTTTGCTGCATTTTTTACCATTTCTGATGACATCGAATGGTCTTCATCAAATGTAAATCTAATAATCCTTTCAGCTTCCGGCCATAATCTTAAAATTGTGGCCAATTTCAAAGCTTCCTCTGGAAGCATTGAACTGCACTGACAACCTGAAACCCCATGTGGTATGAATTTTCCACATCCACAAGGACAAGGAGATGGTCTACATTCTATATTTATACTGTTGCTCATTTTAACTCTCCATTTCTTTTGGTAAATGTAATATGTAATGTCCACCTCTTCTACTCTGGACCCAACACAGACTCCACAGTATAAAGTTGCTTCGCAAAGCTCCAATAATTTCTTCGTTTCCAGACCACCCACCAGTAGATAATTTAAGAATAGTGATTGGTCTTTCTCTAACGGAGTCCTCAATACCGTCTTCTGTACTGAAACCAAAGTCAGGACACCACCATATTCGTTCTAAAAACTCTACCAATCCTTTGTAGACTATTCTTCCTTTCACATCACTGGCTGTCCAATTTTTAACTCTTTCTAGTTCTTCTTCTTCTGGGTATCCATCTTGGTCTGGCATTATATCTTTTCTCCCCACACAGCAACTGCCATAACAATTACACCAATTACTATCATTCCTACCATCCCTGCAAACGTTCCAAAAGTAGACAAGATAATTCCGGTTATTAGTAACGCTTTTTTCCAGCCTCTCATAATTCCTCCGCTTTAGTGTTGCTTTACAAACACTTCCAGCCCACCACGTACCGAACAAATCCTACACTTTCGGCAGTCTCCAATACAAATGGCTTGGCCTTCTGCATGTAAAGCATCTTTCATTGTTTGTTGTCCTGCTTTTTCTTTGCAGTCCACTGATGTAAACCTATTGTCTACCATAAAGTTGGACCCATTCACAATCAAAAACCGTCTTCTCGAAAAATTCAAATCTTTTCTCGCGGTGTACACATAAGTGGTGATATTGTGTTTTTCCTTTAGCAGTTTTGCAATCTGCTCAGCCTTACGCACACACTTCTGTGCAAAAAAATCCCCGGCCTCATTTAATCTTAGGTGCTTAAT
>Ga0114923_10000198_pt1 | contig 48461 bp, 74 predicted proteins | sample SumtaG_FD_89578 | JGI IMG/M metagenome (GOLD analysis project Ga0114923, IMG submission 89578) | Deep subsurface microbial communities from Indian Ocean to uncover new lineages of life (NeLLi) - Sumatra_00157 metaG | ecosystem: Environmental > Aquatic > Marine > Oceanic > Sediment | place: near... | reverse complement strand
GAACTTGGCGGGGAGATATTTACTATTGGAAAGCATGTATTCCTAAACTATTAACTACTATGAGGAAAGTAACTATGATAGAGCTTACCCAAGAAACTCTGTACATTGCGTGGGCAGTTATATATTTACCGCTATTGATACTAATCACAATCGAAGTAATTAAATCTAATCGACTCAAGAGGAAGAGTATTATGTTAGCAAGTAAATTAAGGCAGAAAAGATTACGGGAAGAAATGGAGAGTACAGATGAAACTTTTAAAAAGTATGGATTGCCAGGAGTAATAACTCATGACAATTAGCAATAACGTAAAGGATACTATACTAAGCCTAACAATTATTATTACTTTCATTCTGATAGATGGCTACTTCTGTATGCAGGGATACACACCCGCCATTATTATCGCCGTTATTGTCGGGGCGTGTATATCCCTTATGATAGTTGGGTTAAGTGTAGCTAGACTAATTGAAATATATGGGGAGTAACGTAACTATGACTACGGATAAGAAAGACTTTGTGCAGTACTTTGGAGAGTATCTTGAGGATATCACTCGTGTACAGGAATCGATTACACGTCGAGAATGTATAGCTAAGGCACTTCTGTATGCTGCCCTCGTTAGTATCTATGATGATGAGTACTCGGATACCTGTAGCCCGTTTCCTCTAATAACCTTCTTAAAATGGTGTGAGAAGGCCGAGGTATACTACATGGCTAACATGAGTAAGCTTGGGATTTACACCGGCCTAGACTGGCAAGAGGTATCCTTTGAGCAAGCTAAGCAGGATGCCCGTCTAGAGATAATGCACTTGGAGGGTGTGGTAGTTAAGGGCTACATAGCAGACAACAGTTACAATTGTAGTAGGCCACGTAAAGTAATGATAGAGATACTGGAATTTACTAGGAATAAATAACGCCCATAGAGGGCTGTTTTACCCCCACTATCTCTAACCTATGCCAAGGCTAGGGGTAACACCGTAAACACGCTAGAATAGGCTTAAATGAGGATTAAATAGGATGGTTATTAAACTGACAGCAGTAAAGAGGACTCCCCAATCTATATTTGAGGATAGGCAGGAGTATACTATCTCTTCAGATAACAAGGAACAAGCTAAGGAAATGGCTATTAAGCTGGCCCAAAGGGGGTACACTGTGATTTCTGAGGAGGTGGATTTAGATATCCCCTCTGGTACTACTACACACTAACGGGAGTAACTACTATGATGATGGGTTCAATGCATAAACATAAAGTACTATCTGACTTTAAAATAGTAGCGGTGAATTTCTACACTGAACCTGCGGCATTCAGAGAGCCATTGTATTCAGAAAGCGCCTCCTATAGAGAAACCCATAGAATAAAGGAGGCATTAGTAGATGCTTGGAAATTCACCGGTGAGTCTGATGTTGACGAATTTCTACAAGACTGTAAAACAGTTAAGCCACTTTTAGCGCTATTATATAGAGGGCCACCGGGGGAGTGTTGGTTTAAGGAGTCATGGGAAGACGGGCTAATGTATGCTTGTGAATATGTTATAGTAATACCAGAAGAAAGACTTAAAACTGATAGAGAGCACGCAAGACATGCTCTTAAAAGAAACGATATGTTATAAAGGAGAGTAACGTAACTATGCTAAAGATAAATAAACTTATGATTGCAATAGCTATACTAGTATTATGGTATTGCATAGTAGGGACTGGAACAGTCCTAACCATAGGGTATTGGGTGGTAGGGGTAGTAGCCATACATAGGCTTATGGTAATCGTTCTTAGGGTTAAGAGTGGCTATTATACCCGTTAACCCTGAATATAGCCCTGTATTACACCTATTGTATCAGTAATCAGCTAACTAATATGGAGAGATAAATATGAAAGATAAAAGTATTACAGTATTCGGAGGTACCCCATACTTAAAACCATTTGAAGTATGGGGAGATGTAACCCTCATATTTGATGCAGAGAGTATTACTAACTACTCTTGTCTACTCCATGCAGACTTAGTTGTATTTACAGGAGGGGAGGACGTAGACCCAACCATATATGGCGAGGAGGTACTACCCACTACTCAATGTAACCCAGCACGAGATACAGCAGAGATAGCAGTATTTGAATATTGTGTAAGTCACCATATACCTATGGCTGGTATCTGTAGAGGAGGTCAATTTCTAACTGTTATGTCTGGGGGTCAGTTAGCACAGCAGGCAGATAATCATTTGTTACCTTTAGATGAGACACATGAGATTATAACGATTGATAGGGATAGACTGGAGGAAGGGTACATGGCCTCCGAGAGTGCTTTTGGTAGGGTACAAGTTAATTCTACACACCATCAGCTAATGTATCCTTGGACTCTAAACAAGAGGGATTTCATTTTGTTAGCTTATGTAAAAGGACTGAGCACAGAGTTTTTGGATATATGTAGAGGGGGAAGGTTTTCAGAACCTGAAGCTTTGTACTATCCTAAAACTGAGAGCTTATGTGTACAGTTTCACCCAGAGCTTATGGATATAGACTCTGAGGGGTTTAAGTACTATCAGGAGCTGTTATCTACATGGTGCTTTAAGTAAGTACTATGATGATATATGTTGAACTTTAACTGTTTTTTGATGTCTAATAACTAAATATTGTACTAACGGAGATTATAATGAATACGAACAAGTATGAAGATACTGGACTACTAGAGTACTGTGAACTCTGTGACGGGTTCTTCGAGGTGGAGTATGACGAAGTAGACGGGTATGTAGCTAAATGTGACTGTCTACAAGAGGATATTACATTCAAAGAACTGGATTTTAATAATGAGTAAAGTATACTTTATCTCTGATCTCCATATAGGGCATAAGAATATCCTTAACTTCGCAGGGAAGTACAGAGGAGGCACTAACCTGGAGGAGCATGATAGATGGTTAGTTGACCAATGGAACTCAGTAGTAAAAAAGAGAGATACTGTATGGGTATTAGGGGATATATGTATGGATATACGCAAGATGTATATGTTCAATGATATGCTAGGGACCAAGTACTTATGCTTAGGTAATCATGATAAATTTGATATAGGGGTATACCAGAAGTATTTCAAAAAGATTATAGGATTAAGCAGCTATAAAGGATTCTGGATATCTCATTGTCCTATGCACCCACAAGAATTACGGAAGAGACAAGGGAATATACACGGCCATGTACATCAACACAGTTTAGATGATGATAGGTACTACAATGCATGCGTTGAGATGTCCTATGGTGTCCCCAGGACACTTGAAGAGGTAGTTAACTAATGAGGATTAAATTATGTTAGATGATCAACAAATGGAAATAACTGGAACTTTAAACAATTGGTTCCTAATAGGGTATTCCGATAAGGCGTACTGGATTGAAGGAGAGGTAAGCGGTGATACTAAGGGTAGATTTAAAGAGGACGCTTACATACATACCTCTGCTGTTATAAAGATAGATAAGGAGCAATGGTTAGCTTACACCCTATACTCTATATACGAATTAGGTCTACCACGTAGCGAAGAAGACCCTTTCAAGATAGAGTTATTTATGGAAGATGGAGAGGAATAGCCCGCGTGTCACATGAAGAGAAATACTACACAAAGATAATAGGTGATTCTAAATGCCCATCTTGCTCCTCTAACGGAGGGGATAAGACAGGTAATCACCTTATCCATTTTGATAATGGTGGGGCATACTGTAACAGGTGTAGATACCATGAACCTTCGGGTACTCATACAGAGCCAGAGAAGAAGTTCAAACTTGAGTTATCTGCTGAAGAATGTAAGCTAGCTGTAACGGAAGCTACCCATAACAGTAAATTCTCAGGTATAGGGGATAGAAAGATAAACCTCAATACTGCTAAACACTTCGGAGTTAAGACTCAGGTATCTGAGAAGGATGGAAGAACACCTATAGCCTGGCTATTCCCTTCTACTCTACCTGAATCTAATGAGATACAAGGGTTTAAGGTACGATACGCGGGTAAGAAAATCTTCTCCAAGATTGGTAACGTAAAGGGTTCCTCTTTCTTTGGTGCTAATGTATGCCCTAAGAGGGGTAAGAAAATCTTTATCACCGAGGGTGAGTTAGATGCTCTTGCCTTATACCAGGTTATGCATGACAACTGTCTGGAGGGAATGATTAAGAGAATAGCCGTTGTATCCTTGGCTTCTGGTTCAGCAGGAGCAGCACGAGAGATGGCCTTAAATAAGAATCTCCTACAAGGGTTTGAAGATGTTGTCTTAGTATTTGATCAAGATAAAGCTGGGAGAAAGGCTGCCGAAGATGCTGGTAAAGTTGTTGATAGGAGTAAGTTAAGAGTTGTCAAGTTTGAAGAGAATGACCCCTGCGATATGCTGATAAAGGGGAAAGGACGAGACTTATACTTTGATTGCATCATGACAAATAAGAATCCTTGTCCCGAGACAATCATGGCTATGGACGACATAACCCTAGAAGAGCTATTAACGCCCCTTAAGAAGGGGTTAGAGCTACCCTACCCTAAGCTATCAAAGATGCTAGGAGGTCTCAGATACGGTGAGGGAGGGGGAGAATTATCAGTCTTCTGTGCAGGCTCAGGGATGGGCAAGACTACCCTAGCTCGGGAGATCATGTACGACATAAATAAGAACTATGATTTACGTATTGGTCATATATTCTTAGAAGAGCAATATCGTAAGACAAGCCAGTCCTATATAGCCATAGATAATAACGTACCTATAGCCAAATTAAGAGTTGACCCTGGGTGTATCCCTAAAGAAGCATTCGCTAAGTCCTACAAAGAATTGATAGCATGTGGAAGGCATCAGATAACTAAGCACTTTGGGTCTTTAGCATCCGATTCCTTAATGGACCAGATGACCTACTTTGCTCATGGTTGTAAGTGTAGCATCATAGCCTTAGACCACATCTCTATGGTTGTGTCTGGTCAAACATCCTCGGGGCCAGGGGGAGAGCGTAAGGACTTAGATATCCTAATGACTAAGCTAGCAGCCTTTTGTGAGGATACTGGGGTATCGGTGATAGCGATAGTACACCTCAGAAGACCATCCCAGGGGTCTTTTAATGATGGTACTAAGATTGCTTTGAACCACTTAAGAGGATCAGCAGCTATAGAACAGCTTAGCCATAATATTATTGCAATTGAGGGGGATCAACAAGGAGAGGATAAGAATATACGGACTATACGAGTACTCAAGAATAGAGAGTGGGGGAATGTAGGGGAGGCTGATACGTTAGAGTACAACCCTGAGACTGGTAGACTCCTCCCTAAAGTTATGGTAGAATTCTCATCTAAATCAGGAGGGTATTGATAATGGATAGAGAAGAAATACTTACTAGGATTAGGAGTACGTATCCAGATGAACATGGGTGGTTACTCCTTGAGGTCTTAGATTATTTTGAGGGTATATTTGACCAGATAAGAGATTGTCTATATACTTACAAAGATACATCAGATCAGGTGGGGGACGCTTATAAGTTAGCTTCCTTAATGTCTGATAATTTACGTTTGGATAAAGAAGATGATAATAATTAACCTACAGATTAATCCTAGATACAGGTTTAATGGAGACGGGTTGTTTATCCTTTATTCTTGCCCAGAATGTAATAAAGAGATTCGTAATAAGAGATATTATCATGGAGATAGGAAGTTTTACGTGTTAGAATGTGATACTTGTGAGATGATCGTAACGTGGAGGGAAGAAGATGATAGCAGTAATTGATATTGAAGCTAATGGTTTCTTACAAGAGGTAGATACAGTCTGGTGCCTTGTAGGTAAAGACATAGAGACAGGACACGTAACCAAGATATGTAATGGTGATGTACTATCTACTCTTGACACATATAAGGATATGTGCGAGTATATGTCAACTGTAGACACATGGATAGGACACAACGTAATTGATTATGATATCCCTCTACTCGATAAGGTACTGGGGTATGAGTACAAGGGTGCTATACTAGATACCTATATAATGTCACAGATGGCTTGTCCTGATAGGAAAGGGGGGCATGCGTTAGCTAATTTTGGAGAGATATTTGGTAGGGAGAAGCCGGAACATGAAGACTGGAATGCATTCTCAACTGACATGCTGCATAGATGCTCTGAGGATGTAGAGATCAACCATATGGCATACGATTATGTCATGAAAGAATTAGTAGAGAAAATATAATCATATTACTAAGGAGTTAGCAGGATGACAGATACTTTTTTACGCGAGACTATAGAGAGTGTAATAGAAAGTGGGCATAGCATTGAAGACATATTGTTTATAGGGAGTATAGAGACTAGGGAGTTTATTACCTGGGAACAGTTTTACGACATGGCATATTTTGAGTATGACTCGGGATACGGTGATCACGAAATACGATTAGACTTAATCATTAATTTTAAGGACGGGGGGAGATTATGTCGAATAGAATACGATGGTGCGGAGTGCTGGTGTTATCATAAAGTACTGGAGGATACCTCAAATTATACTAAGTTAACGCGGGTATTGAAATCATGAAAGACTTTAGAAAATACAACCATATAGAAAGATATGGAAATGATGAAGTTGAAGGGATAGAGTTAGGTAGCTGTCACATATTCCCTAAGCTAGATGGCACTAGTGGGTCCGTATGGCTACCTGAAGATGGCGTTACAGGTATCCAGTGCGCAAGTAGGAATAGAGTTCTCACATTAGACCGTGATAATAGAGGGTTTTATAAGTCCATGAAGGACAATGTGAGTATTAATCAGTACTTTATGGATTACCCTCTTCATATCCTATACGGTGAGTGGTTAGTTCCTCATAGCCTTAAGACATACAGAGCAGATGCTTGGGATACCTTCTACATATTTGATGTGTATAATACTGCTTATGGTAAATACTTAAGCTTTGGAGAGTACTGTAGGTACCTAGACAAGCATGATCTTGATTATGTACTGCCTCAAAAGGTTATCCGTAACCCATCTTATGAGAATCTGATACGAGAACTAGAGATGAATACCTACCTGATAAAAGATGGGGCAGGTTTTGGTGAGGGTATCGTAATAAAGAACTATGACTATAAGAATAAGTATGGTAGATTAGAGTACGCTAAGATTGTCTCTACGGCATTCAAGGAAGAGCACACTAAGGCCATGGGTGCAGGGGAGATTAACGGTCCTAAGATGGTAGAGCAGGATATAACAGATAAGTATATCACTCCTGATTTAGTTGATAAGAACTACGCTAAGATTGTTAACAGTAATGACTCAGGATGGAAGGGTAAGTATGTGCCTCAATTGCTGAATAGGGTATACTATGACTTGATTAATGAAGAGTTATGGAATATAATAAAGAAGAAACATAATCCTATAATTGATTTTAAGAAGCTTTATGGGTTAGTAATTATGAAGATAAAAGAACTTAAGAAGGAATTGTTTTAATATGAATTATTATGGGCGTTATTAGGATGAAGAAAGAGGGTATAGTTGTATTCGAGCCAGGAGATAAAGTATACATTGGGGATCGATTCGGAGGTGTGTGGGTCGGAGTTAACCCTGTTACACAGTCACACGTTGTTTACTGGGAGAGACTTAATGAGTATAGAGCCTATCATTCTCACCAGATAAGTACGTTACCTGAACATGAGTGACACGGATACTTGGGACTGGTCTCATGCTCTGAAGATAGAGCAAGAATTCGCTAAGTGTCTCGTAGAACAGAAGCGTAAAGGGTTCTTAGTAGATAAGTCCCGTATGGAGGAACATATATGTACCCTTAATACGTACATAGAAGATATAGATGAGAGGGTTGCACCTCAGTTACCTAAGAGATGCGTCCCACAAATAAAGCGAAGCAAAGGAGTATTTCCATATGTTAAAAAACCTTTTCTCAAATCGGGAAAATATAGTCAAGCAGTTACAGAGTGGATCGAAGCTGCTTATAATCACAATCCCCCTGAAGTTGTTGGGGTATTTACTCGCATTAACTTTATTCCTTTTGATCTTGGATCAGTGGCTCAAATAAAGAACTACCTACTAGATGTGGGTTGGAAACCAGAGGAGTGGAATGTAAGTAAGCTCACTGGCAAGAGAACTAGCCCTAAGATATCAGGAGATGATAACTTTAGAGGAGTAGAATCTACTGTAGGGTTTGATATAGTTAAGAGGGTTAAGTACAGACACCGAAAGTCCCAGCTTGAAGGCTGGCTAAAGATGATTAGGGCTGATGGGAGAATAACAGCAGATGTAACTGGGCTAACTCCTACTGCTAGGCTAAAGCATAAAACTATAGTGAATATACCTGGTGGTGAGTACGATGAAGATGGTAACTGGAAGGGAGCAGTCTTTGGGCATGAGATGCGTGAGGTATTCATTGTTCCTGAAGGTTACAATCTGATAGGCTGTGACGCTGCTAGTTGTCAGTTAAGAATGCTCTGCCACTATATGGGTGACGCCGCTTATACTGAAGCTGTCATTAATGGCAAGAAGGAAGATGGTACAGACATTCATAGCCTCAATATGGTAGCATCAGGGTGCCAGACTAGAGGTGCTGCCAAGACATTCATATATGCTCTACTCTTTGGGGCAAGTGATAATAGGATAGCTTCCCAGATAGGTTGTACGAAAAGAGAGGCTACTAATATGCGAGCAAAGTTTATCAAGAATCTCCCTAATGTGGAGAGATTAATTAAAGGCATTACAAGAGCGTGGATGCAACGAGGTCACCTCATTGGTATAGACGGTAGGCCTGTGTATGTACGAAGTGCTCATATGCTTCTAGTGTACCTACTACAGAGTGCAGAGGCTATCATGATGAAGGTTGCTACCTTATATGCGCATAAGTCCATAAGGGCAGGTGGTTATGATGCAACTATGGTAGCCCATGTGCATGATGAGTTCCAGTTTGAGGTTTTAGATAAAGATAGTACAGCTGTTAGTAAAATCTTAGAGGAATCTATTGTAAAGGCTGGGGAGTATCTTAAACTGACAGTACCTATGGCAGGTACAGCGGATATAGGTAAGAATTGGGCAGAAACTCATTGACAACTATAAATTATAGCGTTATTATTTATATATGTTGAACGTTACCTCCTACGGGAGGTTAGATATGGGAACGAAATACTATACCATCAGCCTTAGAGGTGTCATTCTTATAACGTTGCGGAGTGATTCCGGTGGTAAGTATTTCCGCCCCCAATCTTAAGTTAACTCACATAAGGGAGCGATATTAAAATGTCAGATACAAGTAACGATAAGGAACTAGAACGCCTTAATGAAATGTCATTAGAGTTTATGCAGGAAATAGTCACAGATTTTATGGAAGAAACAGAACGAAGGCATAAGGAACAAGTTGAGATTAATGCAGAGCAAGCCCGAATTAATCTCATGACAACGGATGTAAATGATAAGCAATCACGGGTTAATCTCATGATAACAGATGTATTAGAAATTATAGAGAAGGGGAATCGATAATGGATCACATAGAGGCTATAAGTGGCAAGGGAATAGATCAGTTTCAATTTGCGACAAGTGTAATAGAATTTATGGAGGAATCAACTAAATGGCACAGCCAACAGATTAAAATTAATGAGTCATTTTTAGAAAATTTTAAAGGGATATCTGGTATCCTCGGAACTATGTCTGCAAAGACAGGTGTTAAATAATGGATAATACATTAAGAAATACGATATGGTCAAAGACTACAAAAGATGATGATAACTTATATATGACAGTTAAGAGGTCTGAGTATTATTCTCTGGTAAAGACTGCGGGGCGTTTACAACACCTTATGGATTCAGGTGTTGAGGCTTGGGAGGGCTATGAGGATGCTGTAGCCTCCTTTAAGGAACAGGAGTAAGTACTATGAGTGGTATGGATGTTAATGAACTAAAAGGTGCTGCATTAGCAATGCAGAAATTAAATCAAAAAAATGTACCGGAAGAAACTATGGGTAATTCTGTAACTATGACAATAGACGAGTACTTTTGCTATGTACAAGATAGGAAAGTATTACACGCTCTGCTGGAAGCAGGTGTTAGTAATTGGGATGGCTATAGTAATGCCCTAATGACTTTATGTAATGAAAAGGAGAAAATATAATGGGTTTAACAGTAGCTAAGGGCGAGTCTAAAGGAGATTTCGCTATCCCCAAGAAGGGTATGAGATTAGCTGTCCTATCAGGACTAATTGATCTAGGTATCCAAGACGGAGGAGAATGGAAAGGAGAGAAGAAGGAAGATAAGGCTATGTTTCTTCCCATCTTAACCCTAGTAAAGGATACATACGAGGATAAAGAGGGTGAAACCAAACATATGGTCACATCCCCTTATCCCATTAGGGTGAATCCAGGGGCTTCACGAGGGAACATGTTTGATTTCTGTGAAGCTCTCGATCCAAATCATGATGTTATGGAGTCATGTGCTGGACCTCTACAAGGACTCATTGGGCGACCGTGCTATGTAAAAATAGTTCATGAAGAAGTAAAAGACAAGGGAACCTATGCTAACTGTAAGGGGTTTTCTGAGTGCCCTGATGATATAGATGTGTCAGGGGTGGAGTACAATGAGGTTATCTTTGATACAGGTTTACCTGATAAAGAAGTGTTCTCCAAGTTATGGCCTAGTACACAGAATTGGATACGTAGGGGTGTCAAGTACTCAGGGTCTGACTTAGAGGAGTTCTTAGACGGTGATGAGGAACCTGCTAAGAAAGAGATAGAAGACGATGACATACCGTTCTAAAGCAAGTATAGGAGAAGAGGGAATGAAGTTTGATGATGATAAGCTACAAATTTATCAAGGTTTTACTAGCTACTTCCCCCAGGCTATATCCTCAGTAACTAAACTATCACAGTTTGGGGCTAAGAAGTATGCATGGGGTAATTGGAGGCACTTGGATGATGCCTACCATAGATACAGCGATGCAATGATGCGGCACCACTTGCTGGAAGATGAAGTAATAGATAAGGAGTCAGGGCTACTACATATAACTGCTGTTGCGTGGAATGCAATGGCTAGGTTAGAGCTATTCCTAACAGCAGAGGACAAGAAAGATGATAAAGACTGAAGACACCAATACCCTATTTGAGAATAAACACTTTAAAGTTAACTTAGTTCCTATACATAAGAGAGAGATGTATTTGGATGGGGGTACAGAGAGGGTGTACTGTGCCTATGAAGTACGTAATATATCAACTGGTGTAGCAGAGGCGGGTAGCAACTGTTTAGTAAATTGCCTCGTAGCAGCCGAGCTGTGGAACTCTGTTATAGAAAATGAGACGTATCTAATCCCCTCACCCCCTACTTCTCCCGCTCCTAGTAGTACCGTAGGTAAATTACTTAACTTCACTGGGAATAGTAAGCCTAATGCAGGTACAGGAACACTACAGTAATGCTATCAAATGATGCAGTAGGTCTACTAGATGGGGATATTATACCGTATGAGTTTGCTAGTGCAGTAGACTCAGACGGGGATGATATACCCGTAGGATGGGTTATGAAGAGGATGTATGACAGGCTAGAGAAGATACAAGAACGTTCTGGAGTATCTGTGATGAATATCTTCATTACCTCTCTAGATAAGTCTAACTTCAGGTATGACGTAGCTACTATCAAGCCATACAAGGGGCATAGACCCACAGAGAAGGGGCCACACTGGGAGGCTATACGTGAAGAACTGCGTACCAACTGTGGGGCAGAGGTGGTCCATGGTATGGAGGCTGATGATGCTATTGCTATAAGGCAGTATGAAGCTATTAGCAGGGATGAGAGGTGCTACGAGGATACTAAAGTGAGCACCTTCGGAGACATCGTTCCCCCAATTTACAGTACTGTTATACTATCACGAGATAAAGACTTAAGGATGGTTCCAGGTTGGCACTACGGTTGGGGGGCTGGTAACTGTAAGGAGAGAGAGTTACACTTCATACTTAAAATGGAGGGCTTACGTTGGTTCTACACCCAGATACTAACGGGGGATACAGTAGACAACATACCTGGACTCTTTGGTGTCGGAGCTAAGAGCAAGTTAGTTAAGGACTTAGAAGAATTTAACAATGAGAAAGAAATGTTTGACCATGTACATGCTAAATACAAAGATCGGTTTGGATCATATGCAGACCAATTCTTACTAGAGAATGCTAGACTACTATTCATGTTACAATACGAAGGACAACTATGGAAATTCCCAACATGATCAAAGAAGATATATCAGTAAATACGTTAAGTGACATCACTGTATTCAGCAAGTATGCTAAGTATGATGTAGACTTAGGACGGAGAGAGACCTGGAAAGAACTTGTTACAAGAAATAAGGACATGCACATAAAGAAATTCCCTAGCTTGGAATCCGATATAGAGGATGCATATAGCTTAGTATACACTAAGAAGATACTGCCCTCTATGAGGTCTATGCAGTTCGGGGGTAAGCCAATAGAGCTGAATCCCTCACGTATCTATAACTGTGCTTATCTCCCTATAGAGGATATAGACTCATTTAGTGAGACAATGTTCCTATTGTTAGGAGGTACGGGAGTAGGGTACTCTGTTCAGAGACATCACGTAGAGAGGATGCCCAGAATCAAGGGTACCTCAAGTAGATATAAGAGGTTTCTTATAGGAGATTCCATAGAGGGTTGGGCCGACTCTATCAAAGTATTGTTTGAATCCTACTATTTAGGCGAAAGTAAGCCTATATTTGATTACTCAGATATTAGAGCTAGGGGGGTACCATTGGTCACTAGCGGAGGTAAGGCTCCTGGCCCTGCACCTCTGAAGCTATGCTTGGAGAGCTTAGAGAAGATACTCAGCAAGAAAGAGATAGGATCACGACTGAGCACTATAGAGTGCCATGATATACAATGCTACATAGGGGATGCTGTACTAGCAGGAGGAATAAGACGTTCTGCTCTGATATCTTTATTCTCTATGGATGATGAGGATATGCTACGGAGTAAGGGTAACTTTGAGATAACAGATTGGAAAATAATAGAGGAGTATGATGTTGCGGGTAAAGAAAGTGGGAGTATCGGAGATAAAGGTCTCTATGATCTAAAGCTTACGGTTAAAGAACCTGGTTATGGAGAGGTAACCAAGAACCTCAGTTGTGTATCTGAGGATGATTTACGCAGTATAAGGACTACTAAGGTTCTTCCATGGTACCACTTCCAACCCCAGAGAGGACGGGCTAATAACTCAGCAGTAGTCCTAAGACATAGGGTAACTGAACGGGACTTCAGTCTGTTGTGGAGACGGATAGAAGAGTCTAATGCTGGGGAACCTGGAGTATACTTCTCTAATGATAAAGAATGGGGTACTAATCCCTGCTGTGAGATAGCCTTACGCCCCTACCAGTTCTGCAATCTAGTAGAGGTCAATGTCTCAGATGTTGCAGACCAAGAAGACCTCAACAACAGATGCTACAAAGCATCCCTTATAGCTACCCTACAGGCATCGTATACTGACTTCCATTACTTACGAGATATATGGAAGGTCAACACAGAGAGGGATGCTCTATTGGGTGTAGGTCAGACGGGGATAGGCTCAGGGGCTTGTGCAAATCTGGACCTGGTAGCCTCAGCTAAGAGCGTTGTAGACGCTAACATTAATTATTCTAAAATAATAGGGATTAATCCAGCAGCTAGATGCACTACTGTTAAGCCATCTGGAACCTCTTCTTTAGTCTTAGGGGTAAGCTCAGGTATCCATGCCTGGCATAACGATTATTACATACGCAGAATGCGTATAGGTAGGATAGAGACACTATGCAAATACTTAGAAGCTAACAACCCTGAGCTGATAGAACTTGAGTACTTTAACCCTGATGTAGATGCAATCATAAAGATACCCATTAAGGCCCCTGACGGCTCCATACTGAGGACTGAGCCATCCCATGACCTACTACGTAGGGTATCTAGATGGAACACTGAGTGGGTTAGACCGGGGCATATAGACGGTCAAAACTGTCATAATGTGTCCTGTACTATATCTGTTAGAGATGACGAATGGGAGGCAGTAGGGGCGTGGTTGTGGGATAATAAAGATTCTTTTAATGGTCTGTCTGTCTTACCTTATTCCGGTGGCACATATAAGCAGGCTCCATTTGAGGACATATCAGAAGAGACCTACAAGGACATGGTGGGTAAGCTGCATGATGTAGACTTATCCCGTGTATATGAGGATAACGATAATACCACCTTAACATCAGAGGCAGCATGTGCAGGTGGACAATGTGAGATATGAGTTTAAGGCCTAAAATGAATAAAGATATACACGAAGAAGTTAAACTTAAGGCCGATGATTATAAAAATCATTTACTGTTGGCTAGCTTTGCATCTAACGGAGAAATGCTAAGTGAGGTTGTGAAATGGATTAATACCGTGTCGAGGCCAGAAAGTGAAGAGAATGTTGAAGAACTGCAATCCATACTAGATAACTTGGTAAAAATAATTAAAGAGGATCAGACTCAATATATTTATCTTGATGTTATGTTTATGATTCTACTTGAGTTAATAGAAAAGAGAATATAAGGAGCTAAATTATGGGACAAGCATTACAGTGTCTAAAGTGTAAAGATATCATCGTGAGTCACTTCACTCATGATTTAAATTGGTGTAAGTGTGGGTCAGTTGCAATAGATGGGGGTAGAGAGTATACTAGGGTATTAGGTGACCTAGATGACTGGCGGCTTTTATCTGAAGTGGAGGTAGGATTAGCAGAAGCGGAAGATGGCTATGATGAGGATGATGAAGATGCGTATTAAGGACAGACATGAATACATGAAACAAAGAGATAAGGACGCTATGGGGCGTACTCCTCGTACACACCAGAACTGTAAGAATACCACAGGGGTATGCAGACCTGGTAAGACAGCACAAGACAAGGCAAGGAAGGCTGAATGATGGAGATAGAATCTATAATTGTTGTAGGTAAAGTAATTGTTGTTTTTGTGTTGAGCACCTTGTTAGTGAATCTTATTATGGACGCACCGCGACTATTTTTTGGTAAGAGGAAATTAGACCTAGAAAAGTAAGGAGGGCTAGAGATGAAGAATAAGATACCAACAATTACTAAGACTGCTAAGAGGTTAGGGTATCGATCAGGATTGGAGTTGTCAGTAGGCAACCAACTAGATAAGGCTGGGGTAGTGTATGGATTTGAAAGTAATGCATGTGTTTTTGATTGGTTCAGTGTTGTCCGTGATGCTGGTATTATGGGTAGTGATAATCTTATAGTAGACCCACCTGAAGGCAGTAAGATTGTACAATGGCATAAGTATACAGTTGACTTTGTCTTTGTATCAAAGGGTGGGGAGCCCATCTACATAGAGACTAAGGGTTACTTCACAAGTGCGGATAGGACTAAGCATAAGCAAGTACAGTTGTATAACCCTAATGCTGATATAAGAATGGTATTTAGTTCGGATGGTTGGGTAACTAGTAGGAAGCTATTAAAGTACTCTGGCTGGTGTAAAAATAATGGTATACCCTATCATATTGTTGGACATAAGGATAAGAAGAATGGTATAATTGTACCTGTAGAGTGGTTGGAGGAGTAGATTATGAAGAGTGTAGATGAAAAGTCTAAGGGGCTAATGGAAGATAATGATTGGTACCTAGAGGGGATAGTTAGAACAGACTATGATAGCCCTAAATTCTGTATTGAAGACTTGAAAATGAAGAAGGTAAAAGGAGCTGATATGACACAGTACGATTTATTGTCTCTTGCCATCTCCATAGGGTATTCAGACGGATTTGAGAAAGGACTCTATTCTTGCGCAGGAGGCTATTAAAAGATGTTAATACTAAGTAATTTAGAATACGACTTTGTATTCGATACGTTATCTGAGATAGCGAGTAGCTTAGAGTATTCTGTAGAGAGCTATGACGATGAGATAGACCGAATTGAAGAGTGTCAAGAGATGCTAATGGAACTATATATTCAACAAAGGGAGGAAGCTATCAAGTGTCTAGAGCTAAGCGAAGAGGTTGCCAAGAACATCTAATCATTCCAGACTCTCATGCCAAACCTGGTGAATCTAATAGACGATTCAAATGGCTAGGAGAGTACATTATAGAGCACCAGCCAGACGTTATCATAGACATAGGTGATAGTGCTGATATGAGTAGCCTAGGCAAGTATGACGTAGGTAAAGTCTGTGCAGAGGGTAGACGGTATGTAGACGATATAGCTTCCTATCATGATGCACAAAAGAAGATTATGTGTGCTATGGATAGGTACAATAATACGCATACCAAATGGAAGAAGAAGACATATAGACCTAAGTTAGTGAAGTGTAGGGGTAACCATGAGTATCGTATAGAACGAGCTGCTGGAGAAACCCCCTCCTTATTTGGACATATAAGCTATGAAGACTTACAAGAAGAGAAGTTTGGTTGGGAAGTACACCCGTTTCTTAAGCCTGTTAATATCGATAACATCTGCTATAAGCACTACTTCACTAGCGGAGTCATGGGCAGAGCTATCGGAGGAATCAACCACGCTAGATCAATCGTATCTAAAGCATATATGTCTAGTGTATGTGGTCACTCCCACATGCGAGATTTCTGGGAAGACACAGATGCTTGCGGAAGGAAGGTGTTTGGATTGGTGGTCGGATGCTTCTTCGAGCATGATGAACATTATACTACAGAAAATGATAGATTCTGGAGAGGCATCGTACACCTTAGAGGTGTGTGCAATGGACAAGCCGAACCTGAATTTCTAAGTATGGATTGTTTGAAACAGGAGTATAGTTAATGATTATTAGGCATATAGAGGATGAAGACGAAGACAGAATATACTTTACGTATCTAGGGTACAAAGGTTACTTACATAAAAAATTACTAGAGCCAGGGAAAGAAAAAACGGTAGTTAACCTGCTCAAACATCACATGAAGATCGTTAAAAAAGAAAGAAAGAGGAATAGGGGAGGATAGTTAATATGATCAAGCACATATATGTACCTCCATACTACTATTTAATCCACCTTGTAATTGGGTTGGAATCCTTAGATAAGCTTAGAAAAAAGACTAAAGAAGACTATGATGAGCATCCCCCTAAATCGATATGTGGGTTTACCAAGCCTCTGCTTGATGATGATGATATTGACTCATGCTTAGTATTCCTACACAGTGATTCAGATATACAGACCATATACCATGAAGCATTACATGCTACTCACTTTATGCTAGAGTCTAGGGGAATCCCTATAGCTGTAGAGAATACAGAAGTTGTAGCCTATCATCAGGAGTGGCTAGTTACAGAGATAAACCGTATATTCAAGAAGGTAAGAGAAAAGTCCTCCCTAAAGTAGACCTTATCGAGCCATTAGTAGAGCATCAGTAGCTAGAATACTGTTGGTATCTGTCTCATTAGACATGAATATCTCCAGTGTATCCCCAGTAGATAGCATAGGTTCCCACAGGGTCTTGAATATCTGATTATCTCCTACATCAGTAAGTAATCCCATCCCAGTGGGAGTAATAACAGTTCCGTTAATAGCTAGGAATACTTTAAGTATCTTTGCATTCCCTGCTGCTGGTGCCGCTGAGACTACTATATGGACAGGTATAGTTAGGGTACTCTCTCCATTATACGTAACGGTTCCTACGGAAGAGATGGAGAACCTAGACGACCTTTCATCTACCCAAGTAGCCCCTGCCAACTTAACAGGAGTACTGACAACACCCATAAGAGTTGCTACTGCATTCCCTGTCAGGCTTGTTAGCGCAGAAGGGTTAGTGTCAGAAACGTTAGCGCTATTCCCCGATGCTCTCCACCTTATGTCCTCTTGTGGGTCTATACCTGAGAAAGGCGCAGTTAGCCCTCCTACAAAATTACATCCAACTACAGTCCCTATTTGCCCACTTGGTATATTACCACTAGAGGCTAATCCTGTGATGGCAACAGCGCCAACAGGGCCAGAGAATATTACATCCTGGAAATCGATAGTGGGTATTATGGCACTACCTAAGTCAACATGTTTACATGTAGCACTAGTTGATACCATATTTACTTTATTGAGTGCGAATATAGTCCCTACGGTACCACTAAGTGTAATACCATCATCTAAATTCTTTACACCCACAGTATCCCACCCTACTAATGCTAGGTTATTAAAAGTTCCTAGCTTAGGTGTGGATATTATGGTAGAAGACCGTATGGAGAACTCTTTGGTATTAGGGGAAGCTGCGTCATCAAAGTTGAATGTTTCAGTAGCATTGGGGCTACTTATCCTAACTCTAAATATATCAAAATTAGCATCTGCCCCAGTGAACATAACTGCTGTTCCTGTATATGTAAGAGTTGGACCAATGGGACCAAAGCCTATAAGTGTTGCATTATTCTCTACTATAAATCTTTTAGCAGTAGGGAAGCTGTCACTTATAGCATAGACAACGTCAGACTGTAGGGTGATAGTTGATCCACTTTGTTCTGGGAAATCAGCCTCTACATTTATACTAGTAGGTTTATTAGGTAAAATACCAGTCCAAGCCCCACTACCAGCCCCATCAGAAACTAATACTCTAGCGGCGCTAGCAGCAGCAATCCCTTTAGGTTCATGTATTTCTGGGTCTAAAATTGTATTGTGTTCCGTAGCCATGGCTATTTGTCCTCTTAGGCGGCCTTCTCATTATTAACTATTTCTGTTTCTGTTGTTGGTTCTGGTTGGGGAGAATCTGGAGGTGTAGGTGTTGGAGTTTCCCCTTCTGCAACTTGTTCAGTACTCTTCTGTTTCCTAAGTGCATTAGCGAGAGAGTCAATAACAAACTCCCTGCTAAAAACAGAGGATAATGCATCAGCCCGTTGATTGAAGAGTTGTTGTTGGAACTCCTTCTCTGCTGACCTAACCCTAGCTAGGGTTGATCTAGATATGGGAGAAGGGATAGGCGTCATCTGAATCTTACGTACCTCTTTGACTAATCTCTTAGCCCTTGTCTTAGCGTCCTTTTTAGCCCACTTAGAGGCTAACATCTCATCAGCAGCCTTAGCCCAGTCTTCCCCCTCTACAGCCTGTCTGAGCTTCTTAAACTGGTTTAATCGAGTCTTACCTAGTTGGAAAGACATATTGACTAGTACATCCTTCATTGATTGAGGTACTGTGGAGAAGTTAAGGAAGGAGTTTCCTGCATCAACTTCAGCTTGTCTTAAGTCTAGATCAAATAGAGCATCTACTTGTTCAGGAGTGAGTACCTTACCATTAACTTTCATTACAGAGTCTAAGTCTCTAGGGTGTACACCAGCCATGAGTAAGCGCTCTCTAGCGTTGTCTGTCTCTAGATTGGAACCTATCCCTATATGCAGAATACCCTGGACTAAATGACCTCTAGGGTTTCTCCCTTCGTCTGCCTTGATTCTTTCTACCCCTGACCTACTCGCCATTTGGAGTTCCCCCCAATTGTAAGGCTCTTCTTTCGGCCTCTGCGACAAGCTCAGGGTCAAGAGCACGCAGAGTATCAATATTAGCAGGTGTAGGACTTTCTTTAACAGCATCTATAGCCTCCTGTAATTCACCACTGGTATCGTTGCTACCCCCAGGACCAGCTTGTAAAGTTGTTATCTTATTTAAGGTACGTTCTAAAAACCCAAAGGAGTTCTCTCCTACGTCTCCTGACCATCCATTCTGTAGTAATTTATTCTGGGAGTTTAACCTCTTAAGGTCATCAGATAGACCAGCAGGTTGTGAAGTATTAGCAGATAGGAATCCACCCCCTTCTCCAATCTTTGTAATATCAAACTTAGGGATGATCTCACCATCTTCTACAGCTATAGACCAGTTCTTATTAGTATTTAATGACGTAGCTATACGAGCTACTAGTGGGTCAGATTCTATAGCCCATCTGTCTTTAATGTATTGGACTTCATTATCTGTAGCTAGACCACGAACTCCTGGTTGTCCATAGAAGCCAAAGGATTTAAAGGTCTTTCCTTCTGCTTCTATACCCTTTAAGACCCTATCCCGCATTTCAGTCTCAACCCCATCACGGATTAGTACTTGTGATACAGCATCATCCATAGGGGTTCTCTTTCCTGGGGAAGGATCAGCACCTGTAGGTCTCATACCCATTACTTTATTAAAGCTATTGGACCATTCTCTAGCTACCTCAGAATTCTTATTAGTTATTTGCCCTATTGCAGGTATAAATTTCTCTAGCAGTTTAAGCTGGTTAGGGTCTTGGAACTTAGTAGCATGATTAAGGTAGAACTTAACTCCCTCTTGCCCCATAGCTTGATTGACTACAGCTACTTGACCAAAGACATTAAACCCTTGTATGGACGCTAACTTATCCAAGGTACCAGATTGCCTGGTGACTATCTGCTCCATAGTTCCTGAGTCAACCATCTCATCTACATTAGCCCAAGTTTCCTCAAACTGAGCACGGAAAGTCTGTAAGTCAGCAGGAGATGTACTAAGGTCAGCCCGTCCTAATGACGATCTGAACTCAGCCCAGCTAGCTTGTTTAGCTTGAGATACTGAAGCCTTCATTACTTCAGGATTTACAATACCACCTTGAGATATTTGGAGTTGCAAATTACCCACAACATCACTAAGAGAGCTTTCTACGGTGTCTAGATGAGCATTAAAGATACCATTAGCGTTAGACTGTCCTATCTTATTCAAGCTCTCCTGTACCCCTACCTGGTCCTTTAAGAACTGAGACTTAACCATAGTCCCTAAGACATCTTGAGGGTCTTTACCTAATACAGCAGCAAAGTTATCAGCTAAGTCTTGCATCTTATCAAATTGAGATTGTGGTCTAGACCCAGATGATCTACCACTCTTACCGAATAATGCTTGTACTTCTGAACCTGTTGGATCAAACCCTAATATCCGTGCAGCTTCTTGTCGTAGTTCTGGTGCAAACCTAGGGTTCTTACTAATAGTCTGCTTAAGGATTTTCTCTGTCTGTATATTGACAAAGGTATCTGTTAACTTACCTTGATCTTTAGCTTTTTGAAGTAACTTAAACCTGTCGGATGTTTCCTCTAGTTCTCTACCTTCTCGTACTGCAAAGACCTCGTCTCCTAAGTCCCGTATCTCATCCTCTAGCCCTGCCTTACGATTAGTGATTATTGCATCACTAGCTATATTACTAAGGTTAGTAATTGACTGAGCTATGGTATTATCAGCCTGGGCTGGATTCCCCACAGAAGCTACTGAAGGTTGTACATCTATAGTCTTTTGTAATCTATCCGCCATTGTGTATTACTCTTGTTCTATGGTAGTATCTTGCAGGATTGCTCCGGTCTGTATTAGACCCTTAGCAGTTAATGTAGCTTTTATATCCTCTATATCCCCTGTCCGGCCATCATTGAAATTCTTTATAAACTTCACAACCTCTCGTTCTGCTTTGGACTTGGGGTTAGTTAACTTCCTAGCCACTGCCTCACGAACTATGTCTCTATCTGCTGGGGTAGGTAAGGTATTCATAAGCAACTTTTTAGCAGAGTCGAACTTATCTATAATATCTGCTTTCTCTTCTTCTGTGTCTGCTGTTCTTAACTCTCTAGAGTAGTTCCAAAAGAGGTTAACCATATCTGTTGTTCTATCATTCCGTTCCTCTTGTAACATCTTATTGAGTTGTTGGAGGTCTCGCACACGGACAGCATCAGAAGGTTGAAACCCAAGTGCTGTAGCAACCTCTGTTCCTATACTGAAGTCTTTCTCTATGATCACCTCTCCACGCCTATTAATCATTTGATTAAAATAATGCATGAACCTAGCCTTTCTTACACTCTTCCAAGTAGAGGATATGGAAGCTATTGCATCTAAGCTCTTCAAGATAGTACCATCATTAACACCTGTCTTAGAGTTTAGCTCTCCTAAGACCATAGGTTTTATCTCTCTGAATGCTTGATAGAAACCTAATGGTACACTACCAAAAGCTCCCACAAGTGTCTCAGATATAGGGGCGTCAGAGAATAGTAGACTGGAAACTAAGTTACCAACTCCTGAAGATACGGCACCTCTAACACCTAACTCAACATCAGCATCAAAAGCGGATAGAGCTAAATATCCCCAGAATCCTTCATTTATCCCCTTGACAAGTTCTGGGTCCAGCTCTTCTACATCTGTCTGAGTTAGCCCCATTGACTCGGAGTACCATCTAACAGCCATGTTACCTAAAGGCACCCCAGCGGCACCATACAGGGCTAATTGGCCAAACATGAGCTTGGCCCGTTCTCCCCTATCGAACTGTCCGTTTAATCCTAGAAGGCTCTCTAATGTCTTAGCAGTTACTTGCATAAACTGAGTTGGGATACTAGCGATACCTTTCTGCCAGGAAGCTTTATTGGCCTTGGTTAGGTTAAGCATAAAATCATTAGCTCTGGTAATGATACGCTTGAGTTCTTTATCTCCTACCTTAGCCCCTTTATTCGCACTCTGGAATTCCCTAAGAGCTACCAGGAATGAAGTCCGTCTATTGAATAGCTCACCACCTCTATAGAAGAACAGCCCTGCATCTGCTGCTCTACGTAAGGCATCAGAACCTATACCATGGCCGCTAACTGAAGCTGAGTGATCTGCTGTAGTTAGGATAGAATCCTCTAAACCTGTCTTCTTCCATAAGGTCAGCATCTCTTGTAGCTCTGTAGTCTTTATTCCACCAGCCTTAGCTATATTAGCCAATGCTTCTTTGGAGCCTTCACTCCTGCTAGCCATTCCTAGGAGTGTTTGATTCTTTATAGCTCGTACTGCACCTAATGGGTCAGAGAATTTAGTCGCCATGGTCAAGGCTACAGAAGCCCCTTGAGCCTGTACCCACATTTGTACTGGATTAAATACTCCGAGTAGGGTATGGAAAGCCATAGACCTAGCTGATGATATAGGGTCTTTATGCTTCAAGTAATGGATAGCACTGGTTACCTTCTCTCCTCTTAGGAACTTGAGTCCTGGCCCCTTATCTGCTGTATTAACAGCCCACTCTAGAGTATCCTGGACTAGTCCGTCCCAAGAGAGTTCTGACTTGGAGGGGAATCCAGCCCACTCCTCTATTTGTTCTCCTGCCTTACGTAAGAATCTCCCTGCCTCTGTTTCTACAGGGGCTAGTCTAGGCTCAAAGCCATCTACCTTCACCCCCAATTCTGCGGCAGTGTTAGTCCACCTCTTCTCCATACCTAGACGCCATTGATTCCTAGTTACGAAGTTCTGTAATCCACCTATATTCAAACTTAGGGCTTCAAAGGCTCCAAACCTTTCAGAGGGTAAGCCATCAGGACCAAAGGGTATCTTCTCTTTAGCACGAGCACCGGTGTAGAGTCCTCCTCCTGAACCGATATTAGAGTCACCTACTATCTGGCGCTCCATCTCCCTGTCTTCTAATGCTTTATAGTCACCTGCTGGATCATCTTTCTTCAAGGTCTCTGCGAACTCGTCTGCCTCTTTCTTATTATCAAAGAAGCGTAAGGTATTACTAGAACCCCTTACCTTAAGGTCTCCGTCTACATTCAAGGGAGTATACGACTTAACAAACCAATACGCATTCTTGTTAACACGAGGGACATACCCTTCTTTAAAGTGTAACACCTGCTCTGGTAGGTCTAGATGGTTAGCCTTACGTATCAATACAGATTGGTAGCTGTCCCCTGACTCAGTCATCTTAGTGGGTTGTTTTAATCTAGATAGTACAAAACCCTCTTCGTATAATTTAGGGAGGTCTAAATCCCCAACAGCAATACTCTTCCCCTCTTCCAAATGCCAGACTGACTTAGCGTCGCTACTCCTAATGGATGAGGATGCGGATTGAGCACTATCTAATACTTTACCTACCTCTACACTGTCCTCACCAAGCTGTATCTCACGCATACCTTGGGCTACTAGCTTACGTCTCTCCTCTACATTCCTTAGAGAGAATATGTTGTCATATAGATTGCGTACGTTGTAATATGTTTCTATCTGGTTGTCATTAAGCTTAACACCATTGACACCAGACCGTAATTCTATAGGAGTGTATAGGATACTAGCCTCATCCCCTTGTAATAACACCGTATCTAAATCAGCTAATTGCAGTCTAATTTCTGGGTCTAGTCCTTTGATTCCTGTCTTTCCCAACAAGGGGGCTAATGCTTCCCTTTGTAGAACCCGTAGCTGGTTACCCACTTTAGCAGATAAAGCATCGAGCCTAACTGCCTGCTGGAACGCATCTTTAAGCCCAGCCTTAGCGAATACAGAAGGGGATGCTATTATCGCCTTTAATCTAGAGATAGCTGAGGTTTCCCATCTACCAGCATCATCAAACTGTAGGTCTAACCTAGCTACATCCTCTACGGTCTCACCCTCAGACTTCCACGCATAGGAGAACTTAGTAGAATCAACAGACCTATCTACCACACGTATATTCTCGAAACCTTCCTCTACTAATCCCTTAACAAACTTAGCTTCAGAGGCTGCCCGTTCTGGCTCAGTTAGGAATGCCTCCTTCAATGTATCTTTCTCTGAGGCTATGCTACGTACCACACTCTCTTGTGCGTTCTTAACATCCTCTATACGCTTCAATGTTTCAGTAGATATACCAGAGGCATAAGCAGCATCTAGATCACTAACATCAAAGGGGGAGGCGTTATTAACGGCTGTTACATCATCTACCCCTGCTGCCTTAGCTGTGTTACCTGTTGTGTCTAATACGGCACCGGCAGCTATATCAGAAGCAAGCTCTGTACTCTCCAAGTCCTTAAGCATCTTGATACCATTCAGATTCTTCTGTAGGGATACTATACGCTTAGCGATACCAGCCCCTACAAAAGTCACGTCTGCTAAATCTAGTGCTGCCCAGAATGCATTAAAATCTGATAAGTCATCCTCACCTGTAGGGTCCATAAACTTAGACATAACTGAGATAGCCCGTCCTTTAGGAAGAGTATCCAATAGATGTTCTTTTATGAACGGCCACTTCTCTATTTGATCTTCAGCAGAGAGGGACTTAAACCCCACTATTAGGTCTCTCATGACATCATCTGCACCGAATACTGAATCAGTAGCTTGTATGTTATCTAGTATCTGTTTACCAGGAATAAAGGCTTTAGCAGCATCTCCTATCATTTCTAGGGTACTGTAGTCCTTAACTAAGTCTTGAACTGTCTTTAATACAGTAAGCTGGGCCTTAATCTTATTCTGTATTCTTTCATCCGAATCTAAGCTACTAGCAGCCTCCACTATCTGCTGAGGTATATCAGCAGCCTTTGCCTCTGCTTGGGCTATCATCTCTTTATAGATAGAGGTGTTCTGAGCCATCTCAGGCACAGTTTCCCCAGGGTTCTCTACAAAGACATCCACTATATCCTGGGAATCTACTTGAGCTTTAATCCCTGCTAGCTTTTGGAGTAATGCATTAGTGTTCTCTTCAGCAGAGAAGTTAGCAAATGCTTGTACTGGATGCTCTCCATCTATATGGTTCTTCAGTATAGCCGCATGACCTAAGTTAGTCCCTCGAATACTAAACGGCTCCTGTCGGATAACAGCTTCATTCTCATCAAAGAGATTCGGAACATCACCAGCGATATTATCCTCTAATGGGACATCATCGCTAGCTGGTAATGATACTAATTCTTCCGCCATGTATATTTATCCTGGTCTAAAAAAGGATTCTAGTTCGCTTCCCAATGGTCCAGAAGCTACACCAGCTATCGATCCAGCAAGTCCTGCACGTCCTTGGAACGTATTAGCGTCTGATAAGGCACTAAATCTAGTCCTATCTAGCGACTCTAGTTGGTTAAGGAAGGAGATGTTACTTGCAGATTGAGTCTGTACAGAGCCTGCTGCACCTGCTATTTGTGATCCACCAGAGATACCAGAAGCTTCTGCTTGAGCTATTGCTGAAGCACGTTGTCTACGGGCAGTCACTACTTGTTGTCTACGCTGTCTAGCATTCTCTATATCGGCCCTACGTACTTGGACCTTCTGTGCTCTACGTTGTGATTTAGCCGCTTTCCTCTGTTGAGAAGCGCCAGTAGCTAAAGCTAATACTGCTACACCAGTCGCCATATTACAGTACCTTTTGGTATATTCTCTCGTTTAACTTAAAACCTAATTTCTCTGCCAATTTACTATGGGAACTCCACTCTTCTTTCATTGCGAATGAAAACCAGTGAACTCCCTCTTCTCTTAAGTCATTCTCTGCTAGAGATATCAACTTAGCCCCAACTCCTCTATGATTGGGGTCTACGTATACTACATCAGTTGTAGCTTGGAACTTACTCTTGCTATGGAGTACAGGCTGTATTATTGCAATGAGGAATCCTACTAAGTCCTGCTCAGTCTCATCTAGATACACTAGGTATAGCCGTATCATCCCATTATCCTCTAACTCGGTGTACGTATCTATATCGGGGTCTAACTTCATATGTTCAGACCTCTGATCTACTTCATCCCAAGCCTTTCTAACCAATGGAAATATCTTATCGTAATTATTACTCAGCCTATCAACCTTGTATATCATTCTACAGTCTCCGAGGTAAATGGTATTGCCCAACCTACCAGTTGGAAGTCCTTACCATCCTCTGAATCGTACCTAATAACTAAAGACTTACCATGCCCACGTATCTTTAGCTTACTGAATCTTATGCCATGCCCATCATTAAAGGGGGCTAAAGGGTCATCAGGGATGTGTACTCTCATGGGCTTGATACCCTGTTGGGGGTTAGTCCATCTCCCTGCACTAGATTTAGAAGTCCACTCCCATCGAGCAGTTACCTGGACACCGTGTAAGGCGGTTAAATCTTCTTGTGTTGTTTCAGACATGTTTAATATGTATCACGTTATTATGTTATCTACCCTAAAACCATACTCTGTTGCATTAATCTTTCCATCTGTCCAGACAGTAGAATCATCGGGATCACTCTCTAATACACCTAAATTATAGTTATACGTTTCAGAAGCGGTAGAATCCACTATCGTCGTTCTCTCTCCCGAACCACCAGGCTTCTCGGTTATCACTGCAATATTCACTGTCCCTGCATCTGTCTTCCTGCTTAGTACGCACTGCTGAACACCGTGAATCTCTGTACCTAAACTAGCACTATCTACAGAATACAAGTCTCTATCAGTGATAGTCCCTGCTTCCACAAATGTAGCATCATCGTCTGGGATTGTTGTATCGTCTACCATTTCATGGTTTCCCCCCGATACATTGGGTACAAAGTTTACTGTCGCACCATCATTATCAGAGAACAAGGCATCCACCCTAACATCCCCTAGATAGTCATTATTATCAGAACCTTCTAGGTTAAGACAATACAAATCATCTGTAAAAATAACAGAAGCATTATAGCCTTTAGCGGCTTGAAAAGATGCTATGGATAAGTCAGCCTGGAGGGTATTAGCAGCGGTAGAGGTAAGAATAACTAAACCATCTTTCTTAACTTCAACAAGTCCACCAGTTACCTGATCACTAGGTATCAGTTTAAATTCATAATAAGAGTAAGCCCCCAACGGAAACGCACTTGCTCCTGTTGTGTCTAATACAGTACCTGATGATGGGTCGGACCCTATACGAAGTTGTAACTGGTCAGAACCTGTTGTTACTAGCTGGCAATGTACAGCACCAGAATCATTTTGAAAAGCTAAGAGAGTCCTATTAGAACCGAAAGTCCCAGTTATATTCATAGCACACCCCAAGATAGCAGAAGAAGAGCTAGATATGTTGTGTACAATAGATGTACCATTAGAGGAGGAATCATTACTCAAACAATTGGTAGCCCTACGCCCAGAAACAAGAGCAATCTCATGACTCCCAGCAGGAAAAGAACGCCCCCATCCCTTGGATTCTATATGTATTGTGTCATAATGGTCAAAGCTATCTACGTACAAAAGTGTCATTATAAGTCGCCCCTTAGTACCTCTATACTATTCTGTGTAACTCTTAAATTTGGTTGCCCCTTACGCAAAACTTCTATACAATTCTGGGTAATTCTAAGTCCGGTAGAGGGGTCTGGTCTTGGGGTTGCCCCTAAGAATCCAAAACCTTGCCGTTGGAAGTCATAGAAAGTTGTAAGGTACGTAGCTTGTTTATCTAGTACACCATCCCCCAGTGTTTCTGGGTTAGTCTCTATTACTGAATTGTAATTCTTTCCCTTAGAATCTTGTGAGAACCAATCATGGAAAGACCTACTACAGAACTCAGAGAATGTTATCTTACGGGTTGTGGTACTCCCCTCGGGAGCAAAAGTTAATATCTTTATGGGCACCTCAGCTACAGAAGTAAAAGAGGATGTTGTTGCAACCTCCACCCCATTAACTGTTACTAAGGTATCTTGCTCTACAACTAAGTTGGTTACCTGCCCCTCATTCCTTGCACCCCTTTTGACCAGTCCAGCCATAAAGGGGCTAAAATTGGAAGGATCAATATCTTCTACTCTGTAATCCCAAAAAGAATTTAATACCGTATCGTATATAAGACAGGAATTATATTTACCTTGTATATTACTAGAATCATCATTTAAGCTATCGTGGTAAGACCAATATACACGCTTATTTACCCTATCGTAGTTACCCTGTGCAAAGAACCTAGCTATGGCAGGTATGTTATTGTAATCTCTATTTATTCTATTATCTGATAAGCTAACTGCTGCTAGAAGGCCAGTAACACTATCTTGTGTTACTACAAAGATTCCTTCTTCACTCCAAAAGTATACCCTGTTCTCTGCCTTGACTACAGATTCTCCTCCTACTGTACCTACTTCCGATACACGTCTACGTTCTGCATTATTAGCAGTAAAGGGGGCATCTCCTCCGCTTATCTCCCAGATACCATTACTGGCCATAACCAACAGAGACCTTCCTACACTAACTAACTTATGGCAAATACCCATCTCTGGTATCACTAATACCCCACCATCAGTATCTAAGAGTTCGTTAAAAGACTCAGAAGTAGGGTCTTGATCTTGAAAGCAATTACCTGCTTTATCTAATTGTTCTAGTATCTGAGAAAAGTATATCTTACCCTTAACAGCTCCAAACCATACACGACCAGAAAAGAATGCTGTAGATTTAGGACGTGTAAGAGTACCGGATACCGGTAACCCAGGAATACCGCTAACTAACGCCCTATTAGGATTAAAAGCATCTAGAACAAAATGCCCATTAGGTGCTCTAGTATTACCAAAAGTTTGTGCGAATAAGGTATTAACATCAAATATTAAGTCCCCATTAGAGTCCGTCTTTATACCTAAATGCTCTATGTCAGCATTACTTGGGAATGCTACTTGATTTATTCTAGAAGCTCTCCATCCCTGATTTTGTAGGTTATAGTCATGTAGTTCTGATAATGTTACAGGTCTTGTGTCTACGGCAAGTCCGTCCTCTACTCCTTCAAAATCCCTAATTTTTATATCTATGGGAACAATAGTAAATGAGTCATCAGTAGGATCAAACTCCACAAAGAAGGGATCATACAGCTCCCCTGTTACAAAGAGTACTCCACGCCCTGATATTACCTGTAATTCTAAACTTTTAGCACCAGTAGCATCATCAGTCTGTGTAGAGATGTCTAGGCTACCTACTAACCCACCAGATAATGGTTCTAAGGTAGGGTTATAGAAGTATAAGATATTCCCAAATCTAACGACTAAGAAGTTTCTATTACCATCTTCATTAACGGTTAGCCACTCATAGAAATGTATCCCATTACTCTTGATATCATCTTCTGTAAAGCTATCTGTAGACAGTACAAAGTCTTTCTCGTAGTCCACACCTAACCGTCTAGATAATAGCCCACTGGTATCTAAATCTACATTCGCTAGAATCCTAGCAGTATTCTCAGGACTATTTAGAGCAGAACCATCCGAGTGCTTACCGGCTATAAAGGATAGGTACCGCTTCTTCTGTGATACTCTTGCCATATTATTTAGACGCTACGTAAACATCGACTGAATTTTGGGCATCCTCATACCGTAAAAACTTACCTTTCATAATAGAAGGAAGCTCACCGCCAGTTGTAAATTGGATAAAGAAGTATCCATTTGTATCCTGGCTTATATTTATCTTCTTACCTTTCTTGGTAGACCCAACTATCCTCTTGGTTATATTATCTTCGTCCGAAGTCTGGGATTTTTTTTGTTTCGTGTGTTCGCCACGCTTGAGACCTAATTGCATTCATTCCTCTCAAAGCTCGTTTCTGATCAACAAGGTTATTAGTTTGTTTTAAAAGTAAGTGGGATGCTTGTGAACTTTCTGCAAGCAACAGTGGGAAATTCTTAGAGGGTAAATCTGGTATAAAAGAGTTAGTCTTACTAAATACAGGTATCTTAGCACCAAAGACTATAGTTTTACTCCCATTAAGAGTAGTCTCTACGGTACTATCATAAGAATCTGTAACTATATTCTCATCATCAAATGCTGTCCAGAATGTGGGAGATTCATCATTCAATACAAATAACGGTGTACCACCGTCTGTTATGACCGTAGTGACATTAGGATCACTTGAATTACGAAGAAGCATCCTGTCTAAGAATTCTCTAGGCTCTTCCCAAGTGATATCACTAAAATTCCTATTGACTTCTTCGTTATCTGTCACTTCATACTTAAAAACATCAATATCTTTTACACTATCAGGTAGGAGTAGAAAGTTTGGCTTAGTAGCATCCCCCAAAGAATTGAGTTGAAATGTAGAATTTAGATGAGGCCAATCTCCTTGGGATATAAAATCAAAATAAGTATTCTCAATTATATCAACTACTTGTAAAGCTTCTTCTGTATCCGATATATCATCTACATCATCAGAGTCCATAGATGTAAGTATTTTTTGGACCATCTTAAGTAGAGTTAACTTAGCCATATAAATTCCTAAATAATGGGGGATACGTTAATATCCCCCAAAATCCTTTATGGAGATGCGAAAGGAAGATAATACTCAAGAACCAATCGACCAGTACCAGCAGTAAAAACCGCAGTAGCATCGTCTATAGATATTTGAGCATCAAGCGCTCCGATAGAAGCACCGACTAGTGCTCCATCATTCACAGTCCAGCTATCAGCAGTAAGAGAAGCAACAGCTATAGAATCGATACCATCAGCATCAATTACTGTCCCATCTTTTTGCTGAAAACCTAACTCCAAAGTAGCAGACCCAGCAGATGTAAACGCAGTGTCTACATACAGGGTAGCTGATTTAAGGAAGGTGTTAGCAGGAAGGACTGTAACAGCCGAGTCATCATCCGCATTAAATGTTGGAAGACCAGCATTAACCTCTTCAAAATCGAAGTAGACCTCAGCTTGTCGAACAACCCCATAGGTAGATACGGTATTAGGAAGACCAAGATTAGTCTTCTTGGGACCGTACTCCTGAGTAGCTTTTATGGAAGATAATTCTCTAGACATGATTTATTACTCCTATAAGTTAAAATGTAGTTGCATCAGTGATGATAGAAATCAAAGATTCCCCACGCTGAGGAGCAAATCCCCATCGAGAAGTCACATGAAACTCATCTCTACGTTCTGATACATTACGTTTACCCTCTACCCGAGGCATCCGGCGCATGGCACCCATAAACGGCATAGTGCTGTCATCTGCCATAGACATAGCGATATTATTCACGCTAGAGGCAGGGGCAACAGTAGAAGTACCTTGTGGACCACCAGTGATGGTTTCACCCGTAGTAATACGAGGAAGCCGATTGGATACCCATACATCAAAACCGAAGATATTCTTAACAAACTTACGGTTTTTGGAGAATCCAGTAGTAACCATACCCTCAAATTGGGGGTTATTGGATACATTCACTAAGTTTTCCAAGCCATTAATAGTAGCCTCCGCAACTGGATCGACTATCATTATACGACCTTCATCAGGTATATTAGCCTTATCAAAAGCTAACTTAGCATAGATGAAATCCGCTAACTCAATTATACCCGCAGTAGTAGAACCAGCCACCCATCGATGATCGAAACCATTAACAGTATTAGGGTCACTAAGAGTAATTATGCTATTTATAGAACTGACCGATGTAGCTAGCATATCAGTCTCAAATGACTCCTTGATAGCACGAAGGGATTGAGGTACAATACGTGCTTCAACAGCAGCAGCCTTGTATCCATCTTCCTTCAATTCATCAGTAACATAACCAGCTACACCCTTATGCTCATTGATAAGCAGATTAACTGTACCTGTGTCAATAGCAGAAGTAGGAGTAGGCTTATTCTCTTCTAAATCGAATAGAGTCATTTCCCCGATAGTTGGTATTTGTAATTGTGTTCCGTCTCCGAAATCGGTTACATCCCGAAACATTCCGTCAGGGAGAAAACCGTCCTGTATCACCTCTAGCATAACTTCAGAATGCACGAGTGCTCGTATGGCGGGATCAGTATTGGTAGTAATATTACCAGACATAAGTCACCTCATTATTTTTATAATATGATTAAATTTTATTTATTTTAGTTTAGCAGCTAATTTGGAATTGAAAAAGTCTACCCTTTCTCGGTCAGACCTCATATCCATTATGCTCTTTCCTTTAATCTCGTTGCCTTGATTACCATTTTGATTTTCAAAGCCTTGAGAGTTTAAGCTACCACCTGTAGGAACACCAGAAAGGACTTTTTTAGAATCCACTCCCATGAGTTTCAATAAGATGTTAGGTTTATTCTTAGCTAACTTGATTGCTTCGTCCCAGGTATAGTCATTTTCTTTACAAAAATCTTTGACAGCGTCATCAGTTTTTGATCCGAACCTCTCAGACAATACGGCTGTTACACGTTCCCAGTTACCATCAGCAACTTTTGCTGCATCCTGGTCCTTGAAAAGCTTAGCAACTTTGTTAGTGACATCATTGATAAGGTCATCTGGACTAACAGACTCCTTATCTCCATTGAGTAGTTCTTCTACTTTGCTAGCTCTGTCGAGCTTAGACTTATACCCGTCTTCTCTATCCTTAGAGTCCTTAGCTTCCGTTTCGAGAGTCTTGATATGCTCTTGAGCATTCTTATCTCTCTTTATGAGGGTATCAATCTGTTCGCTAGTGAGTTCTACTTTCTCTTCATTGTCTGAGGTTTTATCCTCACCACTAAATGAAGTTCCCTGACTATTACTATCTGTGGTAGTAGCTTCGCCTTTGTCAGACGTGCTGGTGTTAAAAGATTCTGGCATGGTCTACCTATTATCCTTAATTAAATTTAAAATATCCCTAAGTGCTCTTTCGTATCCAACTCGATCAGCTTGACACAAAGCCCAGTTAGGGGATTCGTATTTGGACTCTTTTACTGATAACTTACGTTTAGAGTCCATCTTCTTTTCTAGATAGGACGTAAGTAATTCCCTGATTTTTTTAGTAGTTTGAGAAGTAAAGTACTCGTCATACTCCTTAACCTGGTCTCCCGCTTCCCTCTGTAGGTCTCTATGTAGACTATATTGATTCTTGAACATCTTCTTCTACCGGAGGTTCTATAGGGACACCATCTTCTGTTTCTGTTTGTGTATCAGCAGCATTCTGTAATTTCTGAGCATCAGCTTGTTCCCCTATCCGTGCAAATGGAGCTACAAGGTCTCTATTAGAGAATGCCATTAACTCTGCATACTGTTCTGCCATTTTTATTGAGGGGAAATGTTGTTGCATCAAGGGGTCTATAGAGAATGCTTGACTAAGAGCCTGTAAATTACCTGCTAGTTGGTTATGTCTAGCAAAGTGTCTAGCTCCTATTGGTACCAATTTACCATTAGCCTGTAAGTCAGACTTACTTATCTCCATAAAGTCCTCTATGCCATCTTCATCTACAACCTTTATTATATCGATGACATCTAGATTCATTCTACCTACTTCTAGTTCAGCATTAATTATCTTCTCTAGGAACTCTTCCTCAAAGAAAGATATTTTATTCTGGAATATTCTAGAAGCTCCTCTATCTAGTATAGATGCTTCTGTAGCCGTCTGTTCACCTGGGACTTTGAATCCCATAGCATTCCTAGGAGAACCAGCAAACTCTTCCATCTCTTGCTTATGACGATCTATCTGAGTATCAGCAGTTAGTACAGTAGTATCAGGGAGTAAGTTAGTTACAGAACCTTCCCCATCAGGTATCTCGTACTCCCCTCCTGGGGCACCAGATTCCACATCTCTTCGTTCTACATTCCCTACTATTATTCGAGTAGGGGTTAACATCTGATCAAAGGCATCTGCTCTTGCATTCTCTAGATGATTGATCATGTACTGAAGCCCTACAAGGCTCTCTAACGGACCCATAGCCCATAGGTTGTCTTGTCGTAGTCTCCACCCACAATGGTAGATATGGGGCCTTCCTGACCATGTCTTAAGAGGTTCAGATCGTATTACAAAAGAACGATCAACAACAGTAATAACATGATTCTTAAGAAATCTCTGATTATGTACGTCATACATATCCCCATAGAATTCCAGTATTTCAACAAACCCAGACTGGAAGTACTGGCTAGCTGTTCCAAAGCCATCAAAAGTAAGCTGGGTACTTTTATCAAAGTCTTCAGTATTAGCCTGTCTTAGAGTAGATCTAAGTTTTAAGACCCTATCAAGAATCTCTTGTGAGTATCCTAATTCTGGGCTATCCTCTACATCTCGTTGTAACTCTCCTAGAGTCTTTAAAGACCTAATAATCTTAGGGCTATCCTCAAAAGAAGTAGCTAACGGGTTAAAGACAATATCGAAAGGGCTAATTCGTCTTACTTTAGGGCCAACATAATTAGTCTTTAATAGTGTAGGGTCATCTGGGTCAGCAGAGGTATCGGCTACAAAGTGTACAGAAGCAAAGCAATTACCATAGATAGTCCAATCATTTATTAACTTCTGTATCTCTGTTCTAAAACCATTCAATCTATGCTTAGTTCTTAAGTAGGACTCTACTGTATTCCTCTTGTCCTTAACTACTGACTCTTGGTCTTCCCCTACAAATTTAAACCACTCATCATGAGGTAGCAAGGAAGACATGTAGTTAGCAGTCAAGTTATCAAAAATTTGTGTTATCTTGGGTACGTGTGTGCTATGATTCCAGCCCTCTTGATCTATCTCAGAGCCTCCCATCATTGCATTAGAGGTCTCCCGAGTAGAGGTAGCGTACACATACTGGGTGGTCTCTTTCCACCGCTCCTTAGACCGTATACGAGCAGAGTTCCATTCCATCCATTTATTGCCTATATCATCAGCAAAAGGATCAGAACCCTCAAATATTGTATCTAAGTCTAAGCTATTAGCTCCCGACATTATGCAGCTCTCCTAATTCCACCAAACCTAGATCGAGACCTAAGTTTTATATTCTTGCCATTATTTATCCCCGTAGTCGGTCGTGATGGGGGATTAGCTATTGATATAGCTGTTGTAAGAACATCCTTAAGATCATCGTAAGGAGGTCTCTCTAGTACTATCTCTTCTATAGCTACGGGAGTCAGCCCGCCTTTATAGAAGTATATGCTACCATTCTTTATACGGGGTATCAGGACAGCTCTATGCTTCTCTTCCTTCTTACCTTCGTGTACTGTAGAAGCTTTACCCTCTACAATAAGATTAGCTCCATTAACTCTGAGTAGCCTCTTCATCTCTCTAGCAACTAGATGCCCACCAGCATTACTCTCAATTCTTAACTTTCTAAAGCCCCACTGGACATGTAGGCCCACAATGTGCTCGTAGTATACATCGTAGTCTTGAGTCTTAAACCTATCTAAAGCTAGGACATAGATGTTATTCTCACAATCTATACCTGTGACAGCTATTGCAGTGTAGTCCGAACCTTTGTTAACTGTCCACGCTACATCCATAGCAGCAGAGATATTTAAACGCCTTCCCTTAATATAGAAATGTCCATCATCAAACCGTACATTATCAGGATTATAAAATTGGAAGAGGTCTCTATTTACACGGTTACTAGATGCATCATTTGGGTCATTATAGTACTGAGCATAGAATTGGGAATTCTCCCCTAATGCAAAATACTGAGACTGAATGGTTGCTAGTATCTGAGCATCGAAACCATAAGGTCTATTATCGTAAGGATTAATAGTTCTAGGCCATAAGTAATCACCGGACATATCTTTAGCTGTTTCTACAACATACTCCTTAATATCCCATAAAGCCTTCTCCCCATCAAAATCCCCTTTACCAGAGGAGTAGAAATCTTTATTCCAAATCTTTACTACAGCATTTCTGAAGTCTTGGTATATATCTTTAGGATGATATCTAGTACCTACAGCTTTAGTAAAAGCCCCAGGATTTCTAATAGAAGCAAATTGGGAGATACACGCTTTAACTTCTTTACGACCTATCTCTGTATATGCATTATTAGGGACTACAACATCATCATACACTAGATGAGAGCAATGTAGCCCTGTAGCATTACCTTTAATAGTCTTGACCATCATGGTCATATCTCGGATATTAAGCTCTCTACGCTTAGGGTGATCTACATTGAACCCCCAAGCAGCCCACTTGTTCCTCTTTCCTTCTTCCTTATGAAACATATCTGGCCATAAGGTTCTGTATCTATCGCTGGTAAACATCCCTTTCATAGAGGCTACCTGGATAGTAGCTAAGTCTTCACCAGCAGATAGGTATACAATAGTGCTGCTTGGATCAATAGTAATCTGCCAAACACACCATACCGCAATACAGTGAGACTTTAAGTGTGCTCTAGGCATTAAGAGCAACTGATGGTCTCCACCTTTAGGATCACTCAACCAAGAGAATACCTGCTCGTGTATATCCCCATAACAATATTGAGGATTGATATACTTAGCAAAAGCTACTAAATCAACTTCTAGTAACTCTCTTAGCTGATCCTTTCTACTTTTTCCTGCCATCTTCCTAAGTCTATCCTCAATTCAGTCACTTGCTTTAACATATTCTTCATATCTTCTTTTACTTCTACAAAGTCATCCTTGTTTACCTTAAAATCCATCTCAAGTTCCATATGGGATTGTCTAGAGTAGAACCATCCAAATATAGCTATTAAAACAATGACACCAATCTTCTCGAACATGTAACTCTCCATCTAATCACTCTCCTTTTTTATAAGATTGTAAAAAGTCTATTACTACACTTTCTTCCTTTTTAGGTTTAACATAAGATGCTCCTTTGTTTCTTCGTACAATAGTGCTACGACTGTGTGCAGACTTAGCGTCTTCCTTAGCCTTGGAATCTAACGCCTTAGCTGATGTAACATTCCCCTCACTACAAGTCTGCATTAAAACCTTCTTAGCTTGTGTGGCATCCCTAGCAGCCATATCTAATCTCCACTGGGCTATCCCTTCAAAACCTCTTTCTGTCCTACCATTAATAAACCAGTTTAGAGAGCATAACCTACGCCAGTGTGCTAAACACCCTACAATCTTCAAAGCTGCTTCATTCTCATCTACACTGAACATATAGATTAGGTATGCAGAGGGTAAGTCGTTCTTTTCAAAAGCCCTAAGACAATACATAGGAGGGAACTTCTCTTTGCTTCTAACATTGCAAGTTTCAAAAAATAGAGACTCTGTTCTAAATCTCATTAGCTCATCTTTCATCTTAGATAAATCTGAGTTAATATCAGATAATCCTAAGTACTTCTTGTAGTCTATTAGGAACATAAATTTAACTCCCTTAAAGTTAAAAACCCATAAAAAAAGATGTAGGTAAAAATATTTGTTTTACTTGGATATCCGCTCCCACTCCATTGTATATAAACTGCTGTGGGGTAGTCATTATTTGTGGACCCGCTATCAATAAATCTACATTAAGTGTAGTATATGTAACTTGAGGTGGGACAGTATTGACTGTGGGAATGAGTACATGCAATACCTCTACATTAGTTTGGGTATGCCTAGATACTGCGGTAGATGGAGGAGCTATTATATAAACCACTTCCATACTACCTTGAGTAGCCCTAATAGTAGTCGGGGCGTCATCCACTGCCAGCATTACACCAAACTCTACATCATTATTCACCTCAGAGATAGTCCACGGTAGGAGAGTAGCGGTACTCAATGGGGTGGGATTGACCTTTGCGGTATAAGAGGAAGAAGGAACAAAGTCATCCGCTTCAAAAATTGTCGGTGAAGGGCTTTGTCTTATTATATTCCTAGCAGTTACTACCCCCGCACCATCTTTACGAATATAATTTACTAGTTGTAGGGACTTTATCGCCCCTACATCAGAAGAGTCTAAATTATCAAACTCCCACAAGTCCTTATCATCAAGGGTAGAAGTCTCAACATAAGTAGTATCTCCGTCTGGTCCAGTATCTCCATCATCTACTCTATCAGCATTAGTAGTACCAGCTCCTACAGCGGTAAAATCATTTTGTAATCCATCCGCATCAGGGTATAGTGTTTGTATTCTATGGGCATCAAATAATGCATTATTCTCTGTTTCTGCATCATCCATTAAGACTATGTCATCCCATCGACAATCTATACTTGATGTCCCTGGGCAATAGAAAGCGTATCTACCTACATTTGCGTTACCAGTAGACTGTGTATCTACATTAGTAAGATTTAGAAAATTAACACCATCTACTGTAAAATTAACTTCTCCTACAGTATTACTTATAACCATCTTCAACTGAAAAAATAACCATTGACCTTTTGTCAAGGTTTCTGTAGAAGTCCCAATAACACCTGCGGTTGTTCTTACTTCAATCGTTCCGCCAGAGTCAACAACACGTAACCAGCACTGTGCTCCAATAGAAGAGTCGTATGTGACTATTAAGAGGTCAGTACCAAAGGTATCAGCTCCACCAAAGAAGAAGTAACCTTGAAAAAATGAAGTAGTAGCAGCGGTGATGTTCTTCCTTATGGCAGTATCATCCGCTGATATGCCTATATACCCACCACCGAACTTACCGCCAGTGTTGACTGGGGCTATCTGAGTAGACCCATCTACAACGTCATACTTTCCCTCTATATCAGATTTAACACCATAATGGTCACATCCGTCCGCAAATAGAAGTGACATGGTTAGAATACCTCTATGTTAGTTTGAGTATGCTTAGAGCCTATCACTATTCTATGTTACAACCTCTTGACCAACTTCTAAAGAGTTTATATCTTGAATCTCCCATGTACTAAGGGTATCTGGATTCTCAACGTACAAATCCAACTCTAGAGTATACTCATTCTCTAAAGGAGAGAATATTGTCCCATCAAAATTAGTCCCTCCTGTTCGTAATAGATTCCTTGAAGTCCTTGCCCCCGCAATATCTTTACGGACTACAGTCCCTACTTGAACAGCAACACCCTCCCTGAAATTAGCTGAGTCTAAATCATCTAATGTGTATAAGTCCTTATGCCCTATAGTAGCCGATTCAACATAAGTAGTATCTCCGTCAGGACCAGTATCACCGTCATCTACCCTGTCAGCATTGGTAGTACCTGCTCCCGTGGGTGTGAAGTCAGTAGTTACACCATCCCCATCTGGGTATAATGTTTGTATTCTGTGAGCACCCAGTAAACCGTTATTTGCTGGTCCTGAGTCGTTCATTATAACTATATCATCCCATCTACAGTCCACCCCTAGGGCACTCGATGGGCAATAGAAACCAACTTCCCCTGAATTTTGGCTAGAGGTACCTTTAATATCCGCGTCAGTAAGATCAAGGAAAGTAACCCCATCTACTGAAAAAAATACCTCTCCTATAAGATCGTTTATAACATATTTTAATTCAAAAAATAACCATTTACCTTTTTCCAGTACTTCCGTAGAAACTCCTTGAGTACCCCCTCCTCCTCCTTTAAGCGCAGCAACACGGCCGTCACTTAGGGTTACCAAACCCCATTGCGCTCCAGAAAACTCATCAAAGGCTACTATTAGATTATCAGTACCAAATGCATCTGATTCACTAAAGAAAAAATACCCTTGGACAAACATCGTAACGGAAGGTGTTACACTCTTCCTTATCGAGATATCATCTGTGGATATACCAATATACCCTCCACCAAACTTACCACCAGTATTAAAGGGTGCTATCTCAGTAGTGCCCTCCACAGTATCATACTTATCTTCTATATCAGCTTTAACACCGTAATGGTCACACCCATCCATGAAGAGAAGTGCCATTATACTTGAGCCACCGTGAATATCTGACCCGTACCCGGACCCCAATTAAATTCTATAGAGTTAGATTGGATGGATATAGTTGCTCCCAAATCAATATTACATATCAAAGGAGACGTAGCAGGAGTCCCAGTATCCTTATAAATAACTCCAAATCGGCCATTCTCAAACCCCGTCGGTAAGTCGGCATTGATAATGATATTGGCAGCACTAACTGCTACAACTCCAGATACTGGAGCCGATACAGCTACAGAAGTTAACGTTATTGGCCCTGTGTATGCAGTACCAGTAGCCACCTCATCTGCACTAATATCATCCAAGTGCTCATCTGCACTTGTATCCCCAGTATCTACCACATGTGAAACATCTAAGATTATTAACTTCAAAGTATCGTTATCGAAATCAACAGGCATACCACTGAATGTAGAGATGTCTAAGGTTGCTTGTAAGTATTTGTTATAAAAAGTTATATCACCGGCTGCCATTATTAGCTATTCCTTATATAAAGTTTCTATTAAGTGCTAATAGATCAAATTTATCATCAGCAGCGTTATACCTAAAGAGTACATAATCTAATCTAGACGGGTCTGTAGTTAAAACGGGGGCAGGGAGTTCCACACTGAACCTAGACCGAGCTACATCCCATGTAACTAATCGACTACCTATAGCATCCTGACGTAAACGAATTAGGAGGCTAGCTCCATCATTAGGAGTATCTAAAAAATTGATTATAGCATTACCCTCTAAGGTAATATCTGCTATTGTAGTCGTACCTGTAGATATGAGAATAGTAGATGAGAAAGCTAAAGAAGTCACTACATCAGGTATGGCTAAGGAGTTAGCTTCTTGCAGTCTAATAGGATTAGTAGGAGATACAGCTTTGGGGAGATTGATAATATTGAAAGTCCCCATATCTAAATCTTGTCCTAATGCATTATCATTATTCTGTAACCTAGACAGCATCTTATCTAATGCTGTCTTTATCTCATTAAAATTCTGATTAATGATAACCTCAGCACCAAAGCCTTGGGTTACATTAGTTGGGTTATAATCACTTGCCATTTTTCTTAAAGACCCCTTTTAGTTGTCTCCACATTATACTGGGCATTGGTAGTATCCATCCCATTACCAATAACAAAAGATACCATAGGCTAGGGCCATTATTGACTATAACTTCCCTTACATTACCTTCAATACTAGCAGACTTATCAGAGTTATCTGTAGTAACAGCTACGTTACCTTTGCCTACTTTAATATCACCAGCTCCCTTCTTATCTCCTATACCAAGATCATTCTTCTTATCTCCTATCTGGGCATCTACCTTGATGCCTCCATCATCTCCCATCCCTGGGATAATCTTCTTAACTACATCCAGGGTTGAGCACCCCAAAATGGTAACTAAGACTATAGCGATATGGAAATGAAGTATCTTCATTTAATTATTATTATTATGTCTTTACGTATGATCCAGATACAAAGAACTCTGTAGTAGCCCCTGCTGGTCCCCATAAGTCACAACGAAACCTCCACTGAGAGGGGAGAACTGTCTCCATACTGTCTACGAATGTAATTGTCGGAGGAGGGTTCACTAGGATAATTCTATTACTTGGGAGTGTCACAACTCTGTCGCTGCTACTTCCAGGTACAGTAAAGTAGGTATCATTTACAGCATCATAAGCTTCAATCTTTATTAACAGTTTATTAAGGGTTGTATTAGTACTCACAAAAGATTTAATATATATGTACATACTCGATCCTGTACTATCAAATACTGGGGAGTACACAGAACCTGCTAGTGCTGTATACACTGCACGAGGTATTATTTCAAATGTTTCATATGGGTTAACAGTAGGTGGAGACGCTAGTACCTCGCCAGTATCCGTGGTAACTGTCTGATCGCACGGCTTTACCACTACAGTTATTGGATCAGTTGAGCCTACTGTTGGTGTTACTGATACTTCTATACATGTGTCCATTTACGTTACTTCCTTTTTATGTTGTTTAATTCTCTATTTTAAAAAAAACTCATACGAGGGGGATGGGATTGGGAGACGGCCTTTTAACTATATCCAGGATTGATAACCCCAAAGAGGATAGTCAAGATAGCCAGTAGTAGTAGAAGTGCATCGCGTTATTATTGTTTTTAATCATTCTACTGCCCCACATTACCCGTGTTATAATGATTTAACTTCATCTAAGGTTAAAGCTTTGTCATAGATTCTAAAATCTTTTATATGCCCATTTAGGGTATTTGCATTACTAGTCTCTGAACCTATTCTAATATTGAGGGTAGTCCCAAATACCGTATCAGCAGTTCCTGTTACTACATTAACACCATCTTCATACAACTTAAGTGTCCCACCCTCTCTAGTAACCGCCACACTCAAAGGTGTATTATCTGCTAAGAGATTAGGAGATGTAATAAGGTCTGCATGTTGGACTCTAGGCTTAGTATCTGTAGTAACAGCCGTAAAATCTCTCATAGTCCCCATAGGGTCACCAATAACTTCTATTGAGTAGAGGTACTGGTCACCTGCTAACATATCCCCTAGTATATCATAAGTAGCTGATATACTGTAATCAGCAGAAGGACTAGGGATATTCCCTGAAGGAGAGATTGCTAATGAATCAGAGTCCCTACTTACCTGAGTAGTAGTGGTAGGAATATAGCTACTAGCTACACCTAACTCCTCAAACTGAGCACCCCATATTCTAAGTTTTAAGTCATTAGGGAACCCAACAGCTAGATTTATATGATCACTTCCTCCCCCCTTTGGTAGAGATGGAAAAGATACCCTAACAAAAGTCTTTAATGGAAGAGTATCTAAGAATACATTACCCCCTAACCCTGCTGCATATTGACACTTAAGGGTAGTCCCTCCTGAGCCTAAATCCTCTACGTATACCCAAAGACTAAAAGTCTTATTAGCTCCATTGGTACCTGCAAAAGTCTGCCTAAGACTAGCAAAGGCATCAGGGAACTCTATCTCTGTAGTAGCCCCTGTAAGGCCATCAGGGGTAGGTATTGCACTAACAGGGGTCTTAGTTAGGGTACCTACTATTGCCCAATCAGCAGTACTCATATCTTCACTCTGAAGTACTAGGTTAGTTGAACCTACTTCCATTAGGAGACCATTACTCTCAAACCTAGGCTCATTGATAGCAGAAGGTGTAACAAACCCTGATACAGAGTCTATGTATGTAGCTACTGATGAAGGTCTGTTAAAAGTACTTGAACCTGAACCCTTAACTATATCAACATTAGACCTGAGAGGCATATTCAGGAGTAAATTATCAGAAGGGAATACAACCTCTAGCTCATTAGCTAAGTCATTAATAGCCTTTCCTGCTAACCCCTTAGATATTAACCAGCTCCTAAAACTATCATTCAATGACCCTCTAAATCCTTCTATACTGAGGAATCTGGAGGATAGATCATTAATACTACCTCTAACCTTACCTGTAAAATCTTTAAGGAATGCTATAACATTATCTTGGATAGACCTCTTCTCAGAGTACCCTAAATCTCTTATATACCTACTTAACAAATTAAACATAGAACTCCTACTATTAATACTATAATACTATCTACCCTTCTTCCCTTTCTTACCCTTCCTCTTCTTACTCCCAGAAACTACAGTATACTTATTACCCTTCTTACGTATAGCCATAATATATTACTTACTCTTCCTATTAGGAATACCTTTACGAGATGACTTACGTCCACCAGAAGCTTTACCTGATCTATTGCCAGACTTACCTCCCTTAGACCTATTACTTGATCTATTCTCTTTCTTTAGATTAGAGGAGTTAGATGATCCTCCATTCTTAGCTGAACTCTTATGCCCTGTATCAGTACCATCTCCTGTACTCCTCTTACCCTCCTTCTTAGCATTCCTTTGAGCTTGAGCACGTTTACGTTCCCCTTCTCTCCCCTCTCTAGCTAGTTGAGTCTTACGCTCTTGCTTGAAGTCTCTCTTCTTATTCTTCTTTCTAGTAGCCATATATGTATCTCTTCTTCTTTCCTCTCAGCGTATACTCTATTATCTCTCTTTCGATCTTCCTCAGTCTCAGAGCTATTTAAACTATATTGTATTAGACAACAAAAAAGACGATAAGTTCCATAAATATTTAAAATAAATACATATTGTCATCAATTACATCTTCTATTACAGATACTATAAGGAATTGTATCTTTTATACACAGGGATACAAGGAATTACGAGTGAATGAGAGCGATAGCTCGAAATGAACGCTAGAGACTTACCTGACGTATTACACCTCCTCCTCTCCCTACTCTCTGACTCTCCTCTTATTCGTAATACATATACGGTATACCCTAAGGAGATATCCTCAAGGGCTATATTAAAAAAAATTTTGGTTAGATATTTATGAGGGACTGAATGCAGTATACACGACCCCTATACCCCCTGGGTACCCCTTATAATATCCCCTCTCAGCTTCCTTATGACTTTTCCTCATATAAGATTTCCTGCGAAGCAGGCATACATGAGGTATACACCTCACGGAATACCTTGGCATCAAGAGTAAGTACTATGATGATCTTATCCTCAAGGAAGTATTCATCGGATGTATACTTGAGCATACTTATTGATGTAAGTACTATGATGCTCTGAATACATATATGTATTCACACGCTGAGGTATACCCACACAAAGTGTAAGGGTATTAAATCCCTCCTATCATATCCCCACTCCTCTCCAGCTATCCCCACCCAACGAAGACCTACATAACCTCTCATGTATTCCTTACCACTCTCCTTACATTCATACCGCCTACTCCTCTACTGCCATAAGGATTACCGTAGGATATATCCTACACTCTGTGTAAGCCATATCTTACAACATATACCCTGCAATAGCGTATCCTAACGTCTCCAATAGCTAATTGATCTAGTACTTAGTTTGCTTAATCCCATCCTTGGTGTTTAACTGTAAATGTAAGATGATTGATTTAAACATAACATACGCTTAAGAGGATAGAGATTATGAAGATCACTACCAACACCCACACCGATACAGCAACAACACCCTACGAAGGTATCATACGGAAAGTATCACCTGTACAGAGAACCTCCAATCAGAAGGATACCCATGACTTCCTAGATGAGGAGGTATTCCCCTTATGTGAGGATGAGGAGTACGAATCCTTCTTAGCTAAGCTAGATGCTGAGATAGACGATGATATTGACTACAGTGGATGGGAACCATACGAAGGGTACATCACCAATCCTAGGTTAACACAATGAGGAGAGTACTGATGTACGATAACAAAGACCTAGTAGAGAACATTAACATCATGTCAGTGGTATATCAGGATGTAGATGCTGCAATAGCTGAGATTGCGGAGGACACAGGTATAAGCTCAGTAGCACTACGTGCTCTATACCTCAACCAACAACCACCACCTGGTAAAGGGTACATCACCAATCCTAGAGGACTACCCTTATGAAACATAAGATAGAACTAATAAAGCTTGTCAATGAGTTAGTGGATGAGCATCCCTATTTTTCCATACACTTTATAGTAGAATATGTAGCTGATGAGTATGCTGATATAGGCTATGATGAGCTAATGAATATGTGCCTCCACCAACCTACTGATAACGACTATGCCCGTAGTGCTATGGTAGAGCACCAATGTAACTACTATGATGATGATGATAGCCCCTGCCAAGATAACTACAGTCACGTAACAAGTGGAGTATAAATAACATGCAACTTAAACTAGAATATATACTACTAGCAGCTATACTCATCATAGGTGCAATACAAGCTATCAATTCAGGGTTTGCTGGGATGAGAGCTAAGGCTGTTATACTTAGCACCAAGTCTAGTATACCCTCCTGTAACTCAGCTATTAACCGTATAGACTGCATTGTAGATGTAATCACCAACAGTAGCAGTAAGAGGAGTAAATAGATCACATGAAACTTAGATATGGTTGGTTAGCTATCATAGTCAGTCTATCCATAGGTGGATACTTCGCAGGTATCCAAGGTAATGAGACTGCTATCATCATGCTGTCTACAGTGATAATCGTCCTTGGTACTACAGCGTTAGGTATCAAGATAGCTAATGTTATCAATGATCATTTTAATACATAAGGGAGTAACTAGACGTAATGACAACCGAGATAGAAGTACTAAAAGTATATGAATTTGAAGGTAAGATGTTTGATAGCCCCGATTGTATCAGAAAGCATGTTGAAAACTTGATAGGCAATACTGTCATAGATGCCTTTAGAGATAGATTGAAACCACCAGATTACCTAAGTACGACAGGCAGGTTACTCCTACTAGAGGTACTTGTAGAGCACAAGGAGAAGCTAGCAGAGTGGTTATCTATTGTGATAGAAACCTCAATAGACCGAGATGTATCTGAGATGGTTAATATCTTAGACTATTGATTAGCATACTTAAAGGATAGTAATATGACAGCTACGATAACAGAACTGCAAGCAGAGGACCGTAGGGCACTAGAGGACATCGGAAGACATGTTGACAACTTGGTAGGCATTGTAGATGAATTTAGTAACAGATTAGGGGAACGCAGTAAACTAAGTACAGATGAAAAGCTAATCTTACTAAGAGTCCTTACAGATAACCACGAGAAGTTAAGAGGTAGGCTAGAACTTACATCGGAACCCTCAAACTGCGAGCTTGTTAATATAGGAGTAAGACGTAATGCTGACGCTAAAACAACAACCACTTAATGCTTTTACAAGGATAGTAATACATAGGTACACAAGTCCCTATATAGGCCCAGATGGTAGGGATAGGGATGACGAGTTTACCACAATACGGGAAGGTGTACTAATAGAATTTGCATTACAGGTGGGTTGGCATACTACTAAGGAGGCGGGTTTGGACGGGTTTCTACACGAATGCACGATAGCTAAGAAGTACTTGGAGTTCTTTTATGTTGGACCTAAATCCACATTTAGAGCATCTTGGGAGAGGGGGCTAAAGGGTTCTTGTGAATTTGTTATAGAGGACATAGAGACAAGACCTAAGATGGCCTATATATCTGGTAAGAGTTACGCTGAACAAGCTGTACGTGCTCTAACAGAATACGGTATGATATAAGGAGAGTAACGCAACTATGACAAATGAATCAGAAGTAAATAAGGAAGTAATAAGGCTACAAGCAGAGCAAAAATTGAAACTACAAGAGGAAGCGAGGGTTATCCTGGATAGACAGAGTAGTGAGGGACCATATTGGCATTCGATGGATGGACAGAGTGAAGAGAGGGTACAGGAAGGAGTAACTACTATGACGACACCAACAACAACGATAACAGCGAGTAACTTTGTAGTTAAAGCAGTACACGACTACACAGGGCCAAGCTTGTACCCACAACGGAGACCAACATCTACCCCTTATGGTACGTCTATAATACGGGAAGGTGTCAACATAGACTTTGCATTACGTGCTGCATGGTACTGTTGTAACTCAGACTTCTGTATTGTTGACTTCCTAACTAACTGTAAGGAGACTAAACCCTACCTGGAATTGCTATACCAGGGACCACAAGGAAGCTTTGAGGAGTCTTGGAAACAAGGGCTAGTAGATGCTTGTGAGTATGTTATGGAGGACATGGATAACCTTAATGTTAACCCCAACAATAAGGATTACTTTAAGAAAGCTACCCATATCCTCGAAAGACACGGAATGATATGACACACATATACACAAAGGAGTATAAACAACATGTCACACAATAGCGTATTACGGTTGCATCATCTAACTAAGTTACTTATCCTTATACTGTTAGTGGTTGCCACTGAGATGGACAGTAAGTATGGTTTGTATCTAGCTACAATACTCTGGTTAGAGTTTGCATATGTAGTCAAGGTAGAAAAGAAAGTATTGGAGTATCTACACCTTAAGTTTAGTAACAAAAGAGAGGAGTAACGTAACTATGATTATGAATTATATAGCAATTTATGTAGCATGTTCGGCAGCATTAAAGAGAGGTAAGATACATGGGGTTTGGGTAGACCCCACAGATCCCCCCGCTGACATAAGGATTAAAATAGACAGGATGCTCTACTGTAGTCCAGAATACGATAAGGGTATCAAGGGACAGTTCACAATACAGAACCATTTAGGGTTTGGGTGTTTGAACATGAAAGGTAACCAAGACATTGCTGAGATACATAAAATAGCTTGTTTTATAGAAGAGTACCCCGAGTTTGGTGCTGGTCTACTAGATATTTATGAGTTAGATGATGCAGTAAAAATAGCAGAGGAATTTTACATGGGTTGCCATGATACAATAGGAGATTATGCTGCGGAGTTAATGGAGCCCTGCTACGGCGAGATACCCGATCACTTAGCAGCCTATATTGATTACGAAAGAATGGGAAGAGATATGGAACTTGGCGGGGAGATATTTACTATTGGAAAGCATGTATTCCTAAACTATTAACTACTATGAGGAAAGTAACTATGATAGAGCTTACCCAAGAAACTCTGTACATTGCGTGGGCAGTTATAT
>Ga0114923_10000197_pt1 | contig 48510 bp, 78 predicted proteins | sample SumtaG_FD_89578 | JGI IMG/M metagenome (GOLD analysis project Ga0114923, IMG submission 89578) | Deep subsurface microbial communities from Indian Ocean to uncover new lineages of life (NeLLi) - Sumatra_00157 metaG | ecosystem: Environmental > Aquatic > Marine > Oceanic > Sediment | place: near... | reverse complement strand
CTTCCGCACGGTTGTGAGGCCCACGGCTGTCCATCCCCGGTGTATCTTCGTCGGGCTCACGGTGTCCCCGCCGGTGCCGTTACGCCACAGGTAGTCAACGATGTACTGGCAGGCCACCTCTGGCAGGATCTGCCTCACTGTGCCCACGTGGCTCGTCACCTTCTTCATGGTGGTGACTCCGGGCTCAGGGCCTGAATTGCGGCGCTCATCGTCCCGGCCCCCAGCCGCGGCGGCGGCGCATGCGCCGAAAGTGGCAGCGGCGAGCACGTATCGGATCTCGGCGTCGCACATCACGACCCCATGGACGCACTCTCCGAACCATCGCCCTTTCGTAGGAGCCGTATGCAAGGGCGGCCCCCCGTAGAGGGCGAATCGCCGGCAGACGAAGCAGCCAATGACGACGGCTCTTCCACCTTGGGCCATCGCCATCAGGCGTGATGCCTCGCTGGCTCTCCGTGCGTCGCCGCAATGGCTGATTGTTCGGCGGTACTGGCTTTCGCAGTCTCCGGTCACTCCTGCTCGTGATGCGGCTCATGGCTCCAGCCCCGTCCCCGCCGGCTGCGCATCGTACCAGCAGTCGTTACACCAGCCGTTCAACCCGTCCGAGAGAGATGCCCCAGCGTCCCAGCTCACATCGAGACCACAGCAGCGGCAGGCGAACACCTTGCAGTGCTCGCACGCGTAGAACCCGCTATCACTGCAGAGCGGCGCGCCGCAATCGTGCCGCCTGTTCCAGCGCCATACCCGGCGACATCTTCTCTTGCGCTTTCTGCGCTGATGGGAGTCTTGTCGGTCTTGGTGGTACTCCTGGCGCGTGCGGGCTGCCCGACGCTGGATGCTGCGCTCAGCGGGCGTGCTCATGATTGAAGATCCATCTCTATCCCCTTGAAGACTTCGTCGGCTATCCGGTCCAGCGTGCGTCTGCGCGCCTCGCTGAACCCGAACGCGCTCGCAATGGCCGGGTCTGCCCAGTCCACGCGCCCACCGCGATCGACCACACAGAGTACTGCCGTAGCCTCACTGATGCGCGCGCGGTTGCCGTCGTTCCACTGCGCGACGATCTCCTCGACGCTGTACATGCCCGCTCGCAGACACGCCCGAGGATCGTCGACCTGCCCGAACACTGACCTGAGCCGATCGTATACCGTTCGCAGATGCGTGGTCGATTCGAACGACGCCTCGTCGAGCCGCCGACAGACGGCATCCACGGTGAGCTGGTCCGTGCTCATGGTCGGCGACATCTCGGCTGCGATCCATTGGTAGATGACGATCATGGCATCTCCCGGCACTGACTGCAGCTGCATTTACTCCCGTGGGGATGCGGAGCGTTGAGCCGCATGCGCCGAAATGCCTCCGCAAAAACGGCTGGGGCGTTGTTTTTTGGGTGCTTATTGTACCAGTTGGCGATGGCCAAATGCCATTTTCGTCGGCTCTGTGCGTTCATGGATACCCTACCGATCCAGCGCTCTGCGGACATCGCTTGTCGGGATGTATGTCCGAGCCGCAGACCTCGCAGTCGTAGTCCATGTCCGCGAGGTCGGGTGTGCTGACGGTGACGCCTTCCAGGGTGACCTCGAAGCCCTGCCTGATCATCCTCAGTGCGTGGTTGAAATCGCGGGCCTTGCGCTTCTTCAAGAGTAGTCGCCTCGATGGGTCTGGCAGATGATGCACGGGTATTCATCAGAGTGGTGGATAAGGTGGTCGCCACGGTCGTGCGTGATGGTACGGCTGCCTGTCGGTCCCAGCAGTGGGGCGCTGATGGCATCGGCTTCTCGACTGTTGTTCTCCGGGGTCATGGCGTCTCCTTGGGTGTGGGCGGTAACCATCAGCGACCGTCGAACGGGTCGATCCCCAGCTGATGCGCGCGGCGGAACAGGGCCTGCCCGTCGCGCTCGACGCGGGCGGCGGTCTGCGGTGCGTCGTTGCGTAGGGCAATTCGGCGCTGTCGTGTGGTGGCGCGGATTGCTCGGTAGAGGTCGCGTGCGGTGGGGTTGGCTGTAATCATGTGGTGGCTCCTTGGCGGTGGGTGGTGACTACATGTTGTACATCGCGAGTCTCCTGGTCAGCGTAGATGGCGATCAGCGCTCGATGGTGACGACACAGCTGCGATACATCGGATGCACCGCGGCGTTCAGCTCTGCGTCCGTGGCACCCTGCCCGGCGACCTCGAGCACGTCGTCGCCGTCAACTGGGTGGCGGGAAAACCAGCCGTACTCGTCCTCGGCGTTTTGGTCCCAGGCGATGGTGATGGCGGTCGGTGTGGCAGGGCTGAATTCTTGGCGGGTGGTGGTCGTCATGTCGTTTTCCTCTCATACAGAAGACGACTCAGACCCCATGCTGGTCACAAGTCGGATGTCGATTTCTCAGAAACTTCTGCCCCGATGAGAATCGAGCTATCCATGTGGCCATTGCGAATCAGCGAAACGACGCCGAGCAGATCGTCGAGCATCCCAGCTATCGCGGCCCATGCTTCATTGGTGGCATGCCCGTACTGTCGTCTGAGGTATTCGGGTGTCATGTCGTCGGCTCCTCTCGTTCAAACCACCACTCGTACACCCCCGCGACATCGACCCATACCGGTGGCGAGAGCAGGTGCCATCCGTCCAAGACAGCCGCCCTCGGGTTGTCGTATCTGTGCGGGTCGCCCGTGTTCAGCACGCCGATAACCTCGGCACCCCTTACAGCGCATCGTGTACCGCGATCGTGTGTCTCCAAAATCAGAACCTGCCGTCTCCTCATCTCGTCTCCTTGTCGTTTCGTATCTCGATGCTGGAATCATCGTCGTTACCCTCTCCAGCCCATCGTAGGTGAGTCGCTCTGGCGGCGACCATATAGTCGTGCGCTGCTTTCACGAGGGAGTCTCGTGCCGTCTGCCACTTATCGGCCAGTAGCGTGGAGTATTCGCGCCCGCGGTCGGTTTCGAGTTCCTGGCGCATGCTTTCATCGAAGGGTAAATGCCACCTTGGCTCATCTCGATACGTCGCCTGACGGCGGTGAAAGCTGATCTGGTCGTCTACGGCTGCCAGCGCCGACACGAGGTCTGCGCGGATTCGAAACAGGGGATCGCTCATCTCGTCTCCTGGGTGGCGCTGGGTGGCGCTGGGTGGTATGGCCGGAACTGCCAGCCCTGGTTCGTGGCACGGCCCGTCACCCACGCGGTTTTGACCGAACCGGAGCGACCCCACCACATCCACGCGTTGCCACGCGTAAGCTGTGCTGGGGTCACCCCGACGAGCTTCCGGTAGACCTCGTACCAGCCGTGCTCGGTGGGCACGACCCCGGGCTTGCCCCACGGACGGTCTAATCTGTCCAGTATCTTGATCAACTCGTCGGTATTGAGTCCGCCTCTCAGCCATTGGTTGACGGACCGGACCATGATATCGCTCATAGCGCATCCTTGTCGTTCGGTGGGTGAATCGCTCTCAACAAGTCGGTCGCCACGGTCTCGGCCGTCTGGCCCAGCGCATCCAGGCCCAGGGCCTGGGAGAACTGGGCCAGGGCTGACCACAGATCGAGCAACTGGCGAATCTCTGGGCCGTCGATCCGCGCTTGCATCCGTGCGCGTGCCTCCTCAATGATCTGGTACAGCTCCATGTCGTGGTTGCCCAACAGGGCTACGCAGCCGGGGGTCTCTCGACCCAACCACGCGGCCAGTCCTCCCTGGGTCGGCTCATCCTTGATTTGTTCGGGGCGGAGCCAAAACCAGGAGCCGTGGCCGTGCTCGCTGGTGAGATCACCTTCCCACCAATGAACGCGATAGAAGAAACACACGCCGCGCGTGGTGTCGTAGATCTGGACGAGTTTCGCGTCGGCACCCAGCAGCCCCGTCTCCTCTTCGAGTTCCCGGTACAGGCACTCCTCGATGGTCTCGCCGACCTCGAGCTTGCCGCCTGGTGGGCCGTACATGCCCGCGTCGATGACACCCTGCCCACGGCGTCGCACAAGCACCGTGCCATCGTCTCGGCGCAAATAGGCCGCGGTCCATACCACTTTCTTACCCGCGCTCATGCTGCCACCGCCCCGGCTGGCGCCTCGTGGTCGCACAGGCCTGAGAGATACTTGTCACGCCCCTCTCTCCAATCGTAACCCTGAGTACGCCAGCTTATGGCGCACGCGTAAACGTTGGCCTGCTGCGCGTAGGTGAGGGGGATCGCCAGGCCGCACTCTGGGCAAGACTCGGTGGCAGTGACCTTTGTGTCCAGCTTGATGGGCGGCGATACATCCTCGGACCGCGCGCGAAGAACGTTGCGCGTGAGACGTTGGTGATGCATGAGCTGCTCCCGCTGGGTGTCCACCAGGGCCAGCGCGTCGTGCAGGTCAGCTCGGATATCGAGATACACGGACTCCGGGACGACGGACCTTGGGACGCTGCTCATTTGCCCCTCCTTGGCTTCTCTCGGTCAGTCCACTCCAGATCCAATCTCTTGAGCCAGGCCAGGCGAGCGCTGCCAGCGGCGGCCATGCGCTCACGCGGAGCACCTCGGCGAATCGCCATGTATCCAGGCTCTGCGGTGATCTTGCGCAGATCGTCGGAATTCTGCGCGGCTCCGAGCTGCGATATCCAGAACTCTGCCAGCGCATGTGTGGCCCATACGCGATGGCGTCCGCGGACGCCCTTGTAGTCATCAAGCTCCATGATCGCGTGGATCTCCGCGCGCGTGCCTGCCTGCTCGATGCTCTCGAGGAGTTCCTCGACCTCTGGGGGGACGGGCTCGGGCTCGGGCTCGGGCTCGGGCTCTCGATGGGCCTCGTGGTTCTCGCCGGTGGTGATACCCAACGCCGAGAGGAACGCCTGTTTGCGGGCGCGGGTGTTGGCAACCGCACCATACAGGCCCATATTGTTGGCCAGCACGACCCCCGTGGCCCGAAAGCTGAGACTGCTGCCATCGTCTGGGTGGTACACGGTGAGCGTGGCGGTCACGAGCATTTGCTGCTTCACCCCATCACCTTGGCTGTTCTTGCTGGGGAGCACGATTTGCTCAGTGATCGGCGTGCTCATATCGACGCGAAACGCCAGGCCCGCACCCAAAAGCGCCGTCTTGGCCACCAGCATGACCTCGTCGGCCTGCTGGTACGCGGTCTTGCCATCGCTGCGCTTGTCCACGTTACCCACGGCCAACTGAGCCTCGAGGAGCGCCGCGTATACCACCGGTACGGTTGGTGTCGGGCTCGACACACCGGCGTCATGTGGCACCCACAGGGTGACCTCTGTCGTCTCGCTCATGATGTCTCATCGCGTGCGGCGAAGCCTCGTTTGATTCTCTCTTCGTCGCTCATGGTGTCGGCGAAGTTCTCAGCTGCTGCCGTGCGCACCTTCGTGTCCAGTGCGGGACTCTCTCCACACGGGCAGTCGTCCACCATGCAGCCAGTGGCCAACACCCCATGGTCACTGCCTCGATGACCACATGCCGCGCGTGGACACACATCCAGGGCGTTGGCCATCTCTTCGGGTATCAGAGCCAGGACGTATGTCTGACGCTCGAACAGCTCCGACTCTCGCCCAGGGCACCATCCGCGGTGGAAGCGAAAGCAACCGCAGTCTGGCGGAAGCCCGTTCTCGTCTGTCTCGGTTCGCTCGGTCTTCATCTTCATGGTGTCGTTCCTTTGGGGTCTCGCCACCTGGCCCCACAGCTAGGCTCGTCGGGTGGGCCATAGACGTCGTTCGCCATCGTCCTTTCTATCCTGTAATAGCCTCGACACGCCCTCTCGCCGCTCGGGTCCGTCCACACAGCGCCGTGACAGGCGTTGCAGCCATTCCAAACGATGCGGATTCTCATGTCTGCTCCTTGGTTGTCGGTAAGAGTGCCAGGGCGGCCTCGTCTGCGACGGTGATCGTGCACCCGGGCTCCTCGTCTGGCGCACACCAGCGTACGACCATCTCGAGCCTCGTGATTTGCCGCCCATGCGCCAGCACCGGGCCAACCAGCGCGCTTGCCACTGGCCCGAGCAGCTGGTGGCCGACGACGGTCGGCCGCTTCTGGCGTGGTCGTCGCTCCTGCCGTATCTCGACCACGACCTGCACGATGTGCTCGCTCCACTGGTGGCCGACGACGGCGAGGACAGCGGTGCGCAATGCCCGATGCTGCGCATGCGACCCCCTGCGATACCAGTCCTCCCACGGGACCCATACGGTCATGATGTTCACGTCGTCTCTCCTTGCTCGATGCCCACCGCTGCGAGGGCTTCCGCGACCGATGTCACCACGGCCATAGGAGCACTGTGAGCCAGGAGGAAATCACCCTGGGACTCCTTGCATAGCCGCGCGATGGGTTGGGTGCAGAAGCGCAGGACCTCGCGATACTTGGCACCCGCGGCAAGGTCTCGAACGCGGATCGTCCCCTTGCCTCCCCCGGTCTTGCCGTCCGGGTTCTTGACCTCCATAACCATCCAGGCCATCTCGCGGCGCCGTAGTACATGGACCACTTTCTCTACGCGCTCGATGTCCGAGATGTACCTACGGTCGTGATCGAGGCACATCGACAGGGCCTCCAGATCGCCAATCAACTCATCAATGGCGCGGTCTGGATACTCCACGAGGAGGTCGAGCACACCCTCGGACCCTGGCCCGCCCTCGATCCTCCACACTTTGCACCCGTGCGCTCGGAGGGCGTTGACGATCGGTTTCTCGTTCCCGTCCCGGCTCTTGGGATATCGCTTGGTGCTCATGACTTGACCTCGCGTGGCCAAGTAGCCGTGCGCCCCACCCGCGGGCAGTCGGCGGGCATGGTGTGGACCTCGTCGTCCTGGATCTCAACGGTCTCGTCTGCCGAGCACACCAGGACGTCGTTCCCGGTGTCACACTCGACGCGGACGTCGAGACACGGGCAGCGCTCGCAGGATGTGATGATGTCCAGCCCTGACGACTCGCGGATGGGCGAGGCATCCATGTACAGCCGCTGCTCGTGCGCGCCTGCGGAATACCAAGCCTGCAGCAAGTCATGGGTGGCGGGGAGTGGCGTCTGCCGGCCACAGCCAGCACACCGCAGCGTCATCCACTCCTTGTTATATACCGTCGTTCCTGGCGTGCTGATGTGGCGAGGTTGGAGGATTCGCCCATCCGCGTAGACAACTGGCACCAGCGAACCCTCGCAGTTTGGCTTGGTGCAGACGGGGGCGTCGTGCTCCGGTGGAATGGTCTCGCCCCCGCCTGTCATGTGGAGGGTGTGCCTCATGGTGTCTCCTCTTCGATCTTCCCTCGACGTACCAGTTCTGCCCCGATGGCCTCAGCCGCCTCCACGTCGAAGTACCGGACATTCACCGCGCGGCCGTCGGGCAGGACCTGTGCAGCGAAGGATACCCCGGGACCGCCATCGCGCCACCCGAGTGAGTTGGCGGCGACGCCTACCATCTGCTTGGACACCTTGAACCGCAGTCCCAGCTCCGTGGCAGTGCGGAGCGGCGACGGGATCGACCGTAGCTCGAGCTGTGGCGTCTCGGTTATGAACGCCGTGACGGTGGCTGCCGCTGGCGCGTGTCGAAAGATGTTCTCCGCATCGAGTCCCGTCTCAAGCTCCGCGATGCGGATCGCGAGTGAGGACATCACCTCGGGTGGCGTCGTGCCCAGCCGTCCGAGCGATGCGAACAGGTCGCGAAGTGACTGTCCTGGGCTCGTGGATTGCGAGTTCACCATCTCGCCTCGCTGTGTCACGGTTCGCACACCGCTGTACTGTCCATCCCTGGCGATCTGCGGTAGCACCTCCGTGCTCAGCACGCGTCTGAGTTCCTTGCCTGTCGGCAGCTCGGACAGGGTCAATGCGCGAAAGACGCCGGGCTCGAAGAGGATGGTCGCCATGCTCACCCCCTTCAGGGGCATACCACCATGGAGTATGTCCCCATTCAACCTCTTGAAATCTCTCATCTCTTGACCGCGCAGGGTCTGAAAGTCTTGACCTTCCTCGAACTCTTCCGCCCAGTGTCCGCGAACATAGGCGCTGATGCGGCCTCGATTCACGTAGCCGATGGCCACCGAGATCTGCCCGGCCAGCCAGCACGGGCGCCCTTTGTGATCGAATGTGTGGATCTGCTCGTTGTTGAACTCAATCAGGGGATGCATGCGTAGGAACCTCGGGTATCCCGCGCCCCGCTGCGGAGGTTCCTACACCACACAGGGGGCGCGGTGACACCTTTGGAAAAATGGTGTCTGGTGTAGGAACCTTGTATACGGTGACAGTGATTATCTCTGGTGTCAAGACGTATTCGTGGGCTAGAAGCTCAGTCCAATGGACCGGTCGTCGGTCCACTCGTGGGCACCATCATGGTCCACCTCGCGCATACATGTCTTGCCTGGCCCCGTGAGGGCGGCGATGTGTTCAGACGACGACGCGCCGAACAGGAGCTCGGTATACTCTTCGTAGTCCTGCCAGCAGTGTCTTGCGCTCATGGCATCTCCCTGTCTGCGGTGGTGTCGAATAGAGAGCCCTGCACTGCAGTCGCGGGCGGCGGGCTGTTCCGTTGGGGTCGCAGATATTTATTCGCAGCGGCCCGTATCGAGCACCTCAAGCCTGGAGCCCAGGCTCGAACGCCGAGCGGCTCATACCAGAGCGTGTATTGGTTGCGAACGACCCATGCCTGCCACCACGTCCAGGATGGTGGTTGATCGATGATGGCGCCAGCCGCGCTTCGGATGTGTTGGGCGAGTCCTTTCCGGTCATCCTCGCCCATGTCGAGCCACCACGGGAGAAAGCTCTTACTCCCCGTCGCGAGTAGGTGCTCAGCTGAGATCTGCCCCACGATGATTTGCTGGCCGAACGGTCCGGGCTTGGACCGCTTGACCAACCGCGTAGGGCCACCATGACTATCCGCATAGACCAAGTAGGCCAGGCTCATCAAACCCTCGTAGACCACGTGATAGAGGGCGGGTGTCGAGCTTATGCCATTTCGCTTCTCATGCACTAGGGTGATTTGTGTCCCCGTCGGTAGTCCAACGTCTTTGACGTAGCGCAGTACCGGCTCCACGAGTGGCTCCACATCGTGGATGCTCTCACTGCCCGTCATCCACTTCGCCAGCTGTGCCGCCAAATCGACGTCCTCGTGCGCAGGTGGTTTGCGTGTGCCCTTGCCGGTTGTTTCCGCGGCGTAGATGCCAATCAGTCGGCCGCTTGCCGTTGCCCGGATTCGCAGGCGGAGCCCGCGGTCCCGCCAGATTCGATATTCGGTGAAGTGTTCGACTCGCGGCCTCGACCTACCGTGCCAGAGCTCGTCCCAGACATGGGGCATGTTATCAGGCGGGTCGATCGGGCTTCCTGTGTACTGGCGCTCTGACGCTGGCACGTGTGTGCCGATGTCCACTGCGTGCACCGATGCGACGACGGGTATCATGTCTGTCGTTGCGTGGTTTGGGCTCATATCAGCTCCATTTGCTCTCGCCCGCGGTGGGCAGCCTGTGGCGGGATGCGCAGGTCGAAGTCTCGACAGAATCGCCGGAGCTCGACGGTCCAGTCCGGTTCGTCGGGACGGAACAGTTGGAACGCTCGCTCGGTCGCACCCTCGGGCCATGACGGTGAGCTTGCCACCTCGCAGAACATGCACCACTCCTCATCGGATGGGATGCCCGCTTCCGCCACGAGTTGCGCCGTTCGGCCCACGAAGGCCTGGAGGGTCATGTCCTGGCCCTCAGCACTCTGACCGCGCCCTCGAACGCTGCGATTGCCTGCTCGGGCAGACCATCGCGTAGCAGCGTCAGGGCGCTGTGCGCGAGGATGAACGCGGGGACCATCCAAAGCTCGCATCCGTAGTCATCGGCGTACCCGATCTGCCTTTGCTCCTGCAGCGACATGGGCGCTGTACGCTCGGCCAGTCGCCTGGCATCACCGTCTTTCACGCGCGAGCCACCGTCGCCACCACGCTGCCATCGGGCGCGATGAGATCGATCCGTGCCTGGTAGGCCGTGGCGCACAGGTTGGCCTCCTCGTAGGTTCCTCTCGGATGCTGCGAGGGTGCGTTCGGGTCGGTGTCCTCGCTGGGGTGCCAGCGAAATTCATACGTTGGTTGTGGTGTCATCATGTCGGCCTCACCACCCCGTACCAGCCGATCTCCTGCGAGATCGTGCGCTGCGCGCTGACCTCGCCGCTGATCCGCCCCCGTGGGGTCCTGTTCTCCTCAGTGGCCCTGTGGCAGAGTCGGACGAAGTCTTCCGGCTCACCCCGTGCGTTCCACGCAGGGTGTTTGAGTGTCTGGCGCACGACCTTGTCAACGATTTCCGAGTATGGCCTTCGCCACTTGTTCGTCATACCCAAAGGACGACTCAGCCCCTGCGCTGGTCACATCTTGGCGGCACTTGTAACGACAAAATCGCAGATGCCTGGAATCATTGAGCTTTTCGAACCGCCATCGATGAGCTCCGGATTTCCTGCAAAAAGCGACGTGCGATTGTGACCGCGAGGGGGTGTTGGTCGTCTTCTATATGGAAAAAGGAGATATCATGGCCTTCATCATCAGCGTCTCGTGCCAGTCCTGCGGTCGTGCAGCGCTCATCAATCACGCGCCCTCGTGCATCACCGTCCGCGTGGCGAACGTCTGGGAAGCTGGCGCCGAGCTGACGGCCTGTCGCGACGAGCTGACCTCCGACCTCACCGCTGCCCATGGCCACGCGAGCCAGGCATTCACCGCGCTTGCCGGGCTGCCCACTATCAGGGCGATGGCGGCGGAGCTCACTGCCCTGCTCGGGGATGGCCTCATCGGCCTGGCCGAGGACCTGCTCGACGACATCGACGCTGTGGTCTGCGCGGGGACGGTGGCGGTATGAGGTGGCCGCTCGGTGACTGCCCACTGTGCCGTGAGGGGTACTCGGACTGGGCGGTTTCGGCGGATGCTGGCGTCCTGGCCGAGTTGCGCCTCCACCACATGGCGTGCACCGCGGTCGCGGGGTTTCGGCGTCTGCGCGCGGGGTACACCGGACATGCCCGCTCTGCGCGCGTCCACGCTGGTGAGACCGGGGAGCGCGCCGCCATCCTGGACGTGTATGCCGGGCGGTTCTTCGGTGGGGCGATCGAGCACTGGCTCGTTGCGCAGGCACTCATCGGGACGGTAGCGCCATGAACCGGCACAAGCCGACGGTGGTCTACCACGGACGGGTCGAGCGGAACTGCGCCAAGCGCCGCAAGAGGCTCGCGAAGCGACGGCGCAAGAAGACGTGCCACCTTGTTGACACGGTGGCCCCATGAGCGTCATCGAACCCCATACTCCTCTCGAGTACGACCTCCGCGGTCTGCCCATGGCTGGTGGGCGCCTCTGGTACTACAGCGCCACCGTGGGCAGGTGGATCAAGGTGGTGCATGCCATCGGTCTATGGCCAGGGCGCCCGGACTTCTGGCAGATGCACAACCGCACTGGGTGCAGCCCCGTCAAGCGTCGCCCGGACCAGATGGAGCGTCACGCCAGCAATGGCTACAGCGAGTGGGCACCGTGGAGTGACCAGCCACCATCTATTCCGAAGAGGGTCCGTGACGATGACTCAGTCTGATCGCGCCATGAAATACCGGTGGGACAGTGACCGGTCCACCATGCCTGTTCTTCTCGTCGGGTGGAGATACCCCATGCGGCGGGGACGGGGCTCGGCGATGGTCTTGCGAGCACGATTTTCCGGTGGCCAAACACCTGGCGCGAGGTATTACCGAGTGCGAAATGGCGATCTGATCTACGAGAAGAACGACTTCGCGCTGGTCAACAAGTTGCGACATGACGAGGGACAGCTTGTTCCAGACGAACTGGAACGCGGCCAGTTGGAGCTACTGTGATTCAACCGTCACCCGGCCGCGCGGCGCTCTCCGTGCCGTGGTTGGCGGTTAAAGCCCCAGGACGAATCCCAGGGCCGAAAGTTCAGCGAGCGGTAGTGTCTCCAGTGTACCCACGGACATGTCTTGTCCCTTTCCTGACAGCGCCCTTGACCAAACCAGCGAGGTCTCGTTCGGCGTTTTCCTTGGCCACGAATGCAACCTTGAGAACGCGTGCTTGGTCACGCCTCTCCCGACTCTCCTGTGTACCCGGCCCCACGGCGGATACCAATATGACCGGCACCCTTGCGCTACGCTCCCGGGCTATTTCATACCCCTGAGGTCCATCCATCATGACATCGGAGACGATGGCGGTCGGAAATCCCTGAGAATCGATCATGCGATCGAGCTGCTCTTTGCCATCCAATTGGATCACGTGATGGTCGTGCAGGATTCCCGCCATCCACTGTCTCGCAGTCGCCGAATCGTCCACAACGTATATGGTGATCATTGCTGAACCGTCAGGGTGACTCGTGCAATGTTCTTGCTGGGTAGATCGCCATGGAGTCCGTCCATATCGGTGGAGATATCCGAATAGCTTGTCATCCTCATACTGACAGCATACCCCATCGGTGTCTCTGGCGAGGGCTCGTCGTCACGGTGAGGGGGTTTGACGCGGCAGTGCTCTGAGAGGTCGGGTCCTATGCGGTGCCTGCCAGCTGGTGCGTGTCGGAGGTGTTCGGGCCGCGCTTGACGACGGACAGTGAGCGGGAGTTCGTGGAGCGCAGGGAACGCGCCGAATCCATGGCTCGGCAGGTACGCGACCTGACACTTTCCCGGCAGCTGGCTGGCAAGGTCTCGGCCGTCGCGCAAGCCAGCGCGATCATTGTGCCTCTACGGGGGATCGCAGCGAGGGGGGGGGTCGCTCGAAGTAGTCCAGGCACTAGCTTGACGCTGGGGTGCGAGCGGCATACGCTCGCCGCATGAGGGTCTGGTTTTGCTATTCCGTGACGCGTTGGCGACGGCCGCGACGGGTTCATGCTCGCATCAGGGCCTGGCTACTTCTCCGCGTTCTCGGATATTCGGCTGAGACCTGCGACCACTGCGGTGGACGTGTGCGACACTCCTGGTGGGCGCACGAGCAATGGGACGAGGTGTATCGCCATCTCACCGGTGTCTCCCTTGGCGGCGCTGGCCTGTTGTGCCGGTCGTGCTTTGTGGGTGGTGCTCGCGCGCTGGGAATGCGCCCACTGTTCGTTGTCATGGACATCGAATCGCTGTCCTCGCTGCTCGAGGTGTCCCCCGAAACCACGAACGCCCCCTGATGGAGGTGGCACGGCTACCCGGGCGTTCGTGGGTTGATGCCTCGCACACCGTCGGCTGGTTCGACGAGCCGACCGTTCCCATTGTAGGAGCGGGCGCGCTGCAGAGCGCTGGTGTGCGGGCCGTGAGCCCACGAGCAGAAAGCTCCCTCGCCCTGGAGTTGGCCCCACCGACACCCGAAACCACGAACGCCCCGAGAGGACGGGGCGTGTCGGGCGGCGTGTCGGCTGACCGGGGGATCGTGAGGTGTCTATCTGGGGAGCTGCGATTCCTTACGGGCTTGCCGCCCGAGGCGATTTCCGCGAATCCATGCCCCCCACTCTTCTGTGCCATGCTTGTTTGGATTGGCACTCCCGCGATAGCCGACGTCATATCCGTCATGGTACGCGGGAGACATCTCCGCACCGTTCGTGGACGGGTGGCCGACCAGCTCATCGAGCGTGATGCCCAAAGCGTCCGTGATTGCCATCGCGTTCTGGAGTGAGGGGGTGCGGTTGCCGGTGCACCACTGGGCAATCGAGTTTGGTGGCACTTCCATCGTTGTCGCCAGCTCGGTCTGTGTGATTTCGAGTTCTCGTAGTGTTCTCGTCAGGTCATACATGACGCCATCATGGTGACAAGGCGTGGCCACGTCAAGCCCGAAACCGGCAGCCAGGGGGAGTACCCCTGAGCGCAACCCGAGGGTGGCGGACTCTTGACGGGCAAGAGCTGCGCGCGCCATGCTCGTTGCCATGCTCTCAGAAACCGCCATGCGCGCGTGGATGCGCAACCTCCCCCCACCCGACGAGATCCCTCTGATACAGCAACAGCTCGATCGTCCCGATATCCAACGGACGGTGGACCGCCTGGAATACCGACCGCCGCAGTGGAGGTCGCCGCGCTTCGTCACTCGTTGGCTCACGGCAGAAGAGCAGAGGCAGTCCAAAGAATTCTCTGACGAGATCGATATGGAAGTCCGAGCCATCCTGGCCGAAACCACCAAGCCCCCACTCGAGAGCAGGGGCTCGAAGTCCTACCCCGGTCTCGTGACCGGCTCAGACCCTTGACGAGGGCGGGCGAGTTGCCATAGGCTCGCGGGGCTTTGTTGACGAATCCATCCTACCTATCCCCTGTGACACTGTCCAGGCAGGAAGCCCGACAACGGGCGAGGACCTACGGGTCTACACAGGGAGGGGATGGCATCGAGCAAGGTAGTCCGGGCACCGCAACGGGCCTGGTTATACGTTCGCCCTCGTGGGCTGGATGGTCGTTTGCCGTATCGAGACAGACCTCGGCCCGATGCCGGGTGATCTGCCTCGTCGAGACTCGATTACCCGCCCCGGTCCACTCGGCAACCCCATCGCCTTGGGCAAACCATGCCCCATCTGCGGAGTGATCCACACACGCGACAGTGACGGGACGGCTGCACTCGTGTGCGCGGCCCGTCACTTCTATCGCCGGTTGAAAAACGAGGGGGACTTCCAACACGACGTGCTCATGGCAGCATCCTGGTCTGCTGGCATGGTGTGCGTCTGCGCACCAGCCCCTTGTCACGGTGACATCTTCCTGCAGTTCGCAGAGGCGTACAATGAACGTGTGGCCATCAGCGGCGACGCGGATCTCGCGCTGGCGTCTGGGCTTCGCGCGGTAGCTGACCAGGCGGCAACTTGGAAGATTGGCCAGACCACGCTTGCTGTATGACCCCGAAACCACGAACACCCGCCGGAGTGGGTGCAAAACCTTGACGCGGGGTACTCGGCCTGCCACGGTGCCCGCATGGGGCAACGCGTAACGGACGAGTTAGCGATTATAAGCGGATTAGAGCGCGAGATCGAGGCGCGGTGGGAGAACATCGGTGTCTTGCTGTACACCGCGAGGCGGAGGGCGGGGCTCGGACTACGAGACGTAGCCCGTCGAGCGGGGCTCGATCACGGCCATCTGAGCCGCGCCGAGAAGGGCACGAAGAGAATATCCCATGGCAGGCTCGGCGACCTGATCCGCGTGCTCGAGGACGAGATATGAGGTGGCGAGGTCATCCGATCACCGAACGATTGCTGGGGTTGTGGGTGTACTGCGACACGGGCATCGCCGTCGCCGAGTGTCCAGATCGCGTGTGCGGCCACTGCAGGCTCCCCAACCAGCCAGACGGTCACGACGCATGCCTCGGCAATATCCCCGGCGTGATGAATGCCTGTTGCGGGCACGGAGATCCAGACATGGCGTATTGCCAGCTCTCTGACGGGCGATTGGTACCGCTCACCGAAACCACGAACACCCCGAGAGGACGGGGCGTCGGGCGACGTGTGGACCGGGTGGCTTGACGTCGGTCGGGCGAGTGCATTACGCTCGCCCTGCATTGGTCAATCTCATCAAACACGTTTCCGCACCGCCGTGTCAAGTCACGGATGTAAATCACCTGCGGGTGGCCGGTGCGAGGTGCGATGAGTGCCAAGGTAGTCCAGGCACCGCGACGGGCCTGGTTGTACGTCCGCCCTCGTGGGTTGGATGCTGTGCTGACGTGGATGCTGCAGGCCGAGTAGGCCCGGGAGCACAATCCTCGTCCCGACCCCAAACCCCGGGGACAATCGGGTATCAGCATGGCATCGAGCCCACGAGCCAGCGAAGATCCCACGCAGACCACGGGGCCGCCCTTGGTTCGTGGGCTGCGATGGGCCATTCTGCAGGAAACCGATCCGAGCGGCTGCAACTGCTCGTGGAGGGAACGGCGGTTGCAGCCGCTGCCCAGGTATTGCGCGTGCGTTCTGGCTTCGCTAGTCTGATGCGTCGGTGTACCTGGATCTGCAGGATAGTCCATCGCAGCCCACGAGCAGGAGATCGGCAGCCAGGGGGGGTACCCCTGTACGGCCACCCGGGGGCTCGTGGGCTGGATTGTGCGTCTATGTCTATGGAGTTTGACTTGCTGGGGCAATTTGGCCCTTGCAACTTCGCATCGACGCACAGTCCAGCTCATGAGCCGGATCAGGCCAACCCTCGCAGACTGGCGGCGGCCGGACGTGTTGACCCACACGATCCGAATCACCTGCCCTTGTCAGCCAAGTGCCACGAACGCACGCGCATTGCTCCGGAGTACCGTCGAATCGGACCCGGAGCGTCAGGCGTGCTGGCACAGCTGGCCGGGGAAACCCTGCGACGGTCCGAGCTGGACCACGTGACCGGGTAGTACCCGGGACCCGCGGCTGGCGATATGCCACGACCGTCGCCTGTATAAGATATAGGTTGGCGACGGCTAGGGCGGGGTCCGGGCGATGGTGGGCGGAATTCGCGCATGCGGTCGGCTTTCTGGTGTCGAGCCAGGGCGCCGGCTTCTAAGGCCTTCGATTGAGGTGAAAGGGTCAATGATTTCGCGTACTCGCGCACCGGCGCGCACCGACAAGGCATGTCCACCCAGGGCGCAAGCGAGCACCAGGGAGGCGCCGCGACATCAAACCGCGACGCGGAAAGGACTTGCGGGCACCAGCGCGGATATGTATTGTCAACGGGCAGACTCGGACCTTGACTCTGGCACGCCCTGCCGCACGAGTCTGCATACCCTCTACGCGGCGGGGTAGCCAGGGACTTCAGAGGTGTGCATGACCAGAGAAGAACAATTCGCTGCGTTCCTCGCCGCGAACGAAGGCAAGACATGGGGCTACCACGAGGCGATGGCTCGATGGAGTCTGAGTGGTGAGTTCGTGATGGGCATGAGCGCCCGACGCGCGCGCCCCATCTACGAAGCCAGCACGATCGGAAAGACGCGAAAACCGACCGGCAGCGAGTACATGCCGAATCCGGTCGGCAGGCTCAAGGGCGTGCTGGAACGGTTCAGCGACACAGAGCTGGACAACAACAGGCAATGTATCGTGACCCTGGCGGACGACGCCAATAAGCCGATGCCGTGGGCCCATGCCAGACGGCTGGTGTCCTGGGCAAGGGCTGCCCGTGAGCGAGCCCGAAACGATGGCGTCGCATCCGGGGCGCCCAAGGATGTCAAGGCGTACCTGCGCCAGCTCGGAGTCGGGCAGCCGGTCGAGCAGCCGGTCGAGCAGCCGGTCGAGCAGCCGGTCGAGCCCGCAGACGCGAGCGAGTGGAGCCCATCGGCGCTCCCGGAAGCAGGAATCACCGTGGTCGAGCTCACCGACCCCAGGCATTTGGCGGGGCTCGGACTCGACGCGCTGATTCCTCCACCAGTGAGCGGGCAGCCTGAGCCCGACGCGCCGCCGATGGTAAGTGGCCATGTAGAGGCGTCGGTGCCCGAGCCGAGCCCGGGTGACGAACGGTTCGCCGACAGGGACCCGAACGAGGAGACGGTGGCCGAGTTCACCACGGCCAAGCTCCTGGCCTTCGTCGAGCGAGCTTTCGAGGAGCTGAGCGAGCCGCGCGGCCCGAGCTTCGCGTCAATCACCATCCGGCTCGATGACGCCGGCTGGGATGACGATGGCAACCCGACCCTGAGCGTAGTGGTGACAGTGACAGATGGGTGGGACACCCGTCGCACACCCCTGCGCCGCGATCGCCTGCCGACGAGACACCGTGTGATATCCTGAAGATATCCTGAACACCAACCGAGAGAGAGCATGACGAAAGAAAAGGCAGCAGAACTGGCCGACGCAGAAGAGTCCACCAACCCCGAGACCGCGTACCTCGAGCGCGAGGTCGAGCGTCTGATCAAGAAGGCGGTCAAGCACTTCGAGGCCCATCGCAAGCGGGCGCCCCAGCTGCGACTCGTGGGCAAAGAGGATCGCGTCACTTGTCGAATCGAGGCCGTAGAGCACCAGGCGACCCGTGGTCGCGTCGCGGAACTCGTGGGCAAAGAAGCAAGAAAGATCGAGGTAAAGTCTCGGGCGAGCGCGCTGGACAGCATGGTTGACGCTGGCCTGGGCAAGGCGCCGGGGGACATGGGGTACGTGTACACGGCTGGACTGGCAGAGGGCGGTCGAGTCAAGATGCGCCTGACCGCCGTGGTCAAGCGGACGCTCGCGGTAGACCGGTAGCCCCCACCTGCGGTAGACCGATGGCCACAACCCCGTGCGTGACTGGCGCCTCGACCGCCAGCCCTCCCGGTGTGTGCGTGGCCCATTGCCCCGACATGGCATATCGTTGGCACCCATGCCCCAGTCCGAGAGCTGGGGCATAGACGACCGAAGGCAGGGACCGTGTTGTGGCTTTGACCACACTTCGCTGGCATGTGGTAGGCTGCTCGCATGGCCACCGCAAGGGAAATTCTGCTGGGACAGCGACCGGAGGATGTCGAGCTGTCAGAGGCGAGACTCGACCCACAGCGACAGCGTCGGCGTCTCGCTGAGCGGTTGCGAGCACGACAGGAGGCACCGACCGCAGGACAGCGAGTGCTCGAGGGCGGCGAACGTCTTTTGGGTGCTCTCGGGAGGCGCATCCAAGCCGGGGTCGCTGGCAGGCGGGGTGCCGGGCGGTTGCTCGCGGAACGGGGCGGGCGCGCTGCACTGGCCCAGGCCGGAGCCGAGATCGCAGGGGAGACCGCGGGTCGGGCTGCCGAGGCCGAGGCTGCCGAGGTCGAGCGTGCCGAGCGGCTGGACATCGCGCTGCAAGCGGCCCTGGAAGCGGGACAGATCTCCATCGAGCAAGCCCAGGCAGAACGGGCCAAGCCCGGAGTCCTCGCGGCGCTGTTGACTGCAGGCGGGGCGGCGGCAGGCGCCGCGCTGTCACCCGAGGGTCAGAGGGGAAAGGGCGCACGCACCGGTGGCCAGATCGGTTTCGAGACTGGGCTCCTGACTCAGACGCTGTTGCGCTGATCTTGACCCGGACGTTGACACTCACCTCGTCCATAGTCGCCGAATCACGCGAGCGCATATCAGATTCAGGCGGGAAATCACGGGGCGGTCATGTGACCAATCGGGGAAGAAAACATCTGCACTGGGCTCGTGAAAACCCATGGACCAGGACGCGGTGAGGATGTTCTGCTGCCAAGACCAGGATATCGCGGGCAGGCTGTCGTCGCCGAACCGACGACGCCATCGCCGCACCATGGCGCGATGGGCGGTGGTGATGCGCAGTGCAAGTTCCGCAGGCAAAGCAAGAGAAGCACGCACCGGAATCGAAATCTCGGCATCACCCAGGTCGATATCAGCCGAGAGGTTCATGACCCCATCGTGGCAGACCGACAAGGCGGTCGTCCAGTCGCTTTGTGATATCGTGGAGCCATGCCCCATGGCGACCCCTCGACCCCTGAACCCTTTGGTGTGGCGCAAGCCATAGCGGCACCACCACTCGAGCCACTGCCATTCGCAGCACCGACGCTTCTGCCGCCACCTCGGGTGCCAGGAGCCTTGCCGCCACTCGCGGGAGAGTTCCAGCCAGTCGGTAGCCTGCCAGCACAGACACTCGCCCCACCGGTACCCATAGAGGAGCCGGAACCGCTGGAACTTGGGGAGTTCCCGCCCGTTATCGTTGAGCGACCACAGGTGATCGCGGCAACCCAGCCCACAGTACTGCCAGCCCCCTCGGCACCACAGGAATTCTTGCCAGCGCCAGGCATCCAGGCCGCCCAGCCGGTAGCCATCGAGCGCGAGACCGTGGTGGCGCCGCCGCCACCAATCGCGCCCGCACCCGACCCGTTGGCTGTCAACGAAGAGCTGGGCGCCACGCTCACCAACGTCAGCGAGCTGGGCGAGCAGCGGACGATCCTCCGGCGGCGCGCGACCGATCTGCAAACCCAGATCGCCCTTGAGCAGGACCCGGCCAAGCGAGACGCGCTCATTGCGCAGCAGCAAGAGACCGTGTCTGCCTTGCAGCTGACGGATGCCGAATTGGCAGCCAACCAGGAGCAGGCCGCAGTGGTCGGAGCCGAGGCCGATGCCAGGCAGCAGGCAGAGGCCAGCCGGGCTCGGCTCGATGCTCAGCAGCAGGTGATCGAGACTCAGCGCCAGCAACGCGCCGAGGCTGTGGTCGACGAAGACGAGCGCCAGCGCGCTCGTGATGAGGAGCAGGCCGAGATCACCCGGACCAAGGAGCGCAGGATCGAGGTCATCCGCAAGGGAGCGCCCGAGCTCATCGGTCGCACCATCGGTGAGATGGTCGCTGAAGCGCTGGCCGCGACCGACCAGCGTCGGCCAGCCAACTTCGGCGCCGTGTTCGCGCGTCTTCGAACCGATGCCCAGGACGTGCTTCAGCGCGAAACCGAGGCCGTGACCGAAGAGGTGCGGCTCGGTGTGGACCGTGCTGCGGATCTGGCCCGACAACAGGACCGACGACGGTTGCTCGACGCCGCAGCCGACGAGGCCGTGCTCGAGGACATCCTGCAGGACGTGGACGTGAGGATCGCCCGCGCTGGCAACGAGCGTGACCGGCAAGCCCTGCTCGGCGTTCGCGTCGCGGCCCAAGACCAGCTTGATGCTGCGAAGGCCAAGAGCGCGGTGGTCGCCGAGACTGCGGCCTTGCGGGCCGCCAAGGAGCGAGCCCAGATCGCGAAGCTGAACGCCGAGGCCAGGGAGAAGCGGGCGCGGGCGGCCAAGGAGGAACGGCGCGGGCGGGGTAGGGGCCGAGGGCGCGACAAGGAGACGGGCCTGCTCCGATTCCGGTCCGAGATCCGCGAGATCGCCCGGACCGGACCCGAGGGCAAGAAGCTCGCAGAGCTGATCGAGAAGCAAGGGGTGAGCAACCCGTTCGACGACGGGCGCCTGCTCAGGCGCCCCGACAATACGCCGTTCATCGCGCGCGATGTCGCGGAGGCCAAAGAGTTGGCGTCGTCGGTGGCCGCCATTCAAGAGCTGAACAGCCTGATCGAGACGGCGATATCGCAAAGAGCCGCGGATGGGTTCGAGTTCACACGGAAGGGTATCGCCACGGCTGAGGGCAAGCGGATGGCATCCACCGGCGCACAAATCACGCTGGGGATGAAAAATGCGCTACTGGGGGAGTCGCTGGACCAGCAAACAGGGCTGATTCTGGACGACTTGGCGGGCGGAGATCTCACAGGAGTCGACGACCCGACACCTGCATTGCGCCAACTGCAGGCGACGATGGTTCGAGGATTCGGCAACAAGCTCAAGTCGGCTGGCTTCCGTGGAAAGGTCACAGTGCCGATCACCAGGGACAAGCCAGAGGCCAAGCTCGAGGACGTCGAGACCAGCCTGAACGCGGACTTCGATCGCAGAACCGGGACGCACGGACTGACTACCGCGGAGTTCGCGGCCAAGCTCGATGAGAAGGACGTGGTGCGAGAGCGCGATATCGGACGCGCGGCTGGCCCGACCCCGGTTGGCCGAGAAGAATTCCAGGGTCCCGGACCTCGGGTATCTCGGCCGCGCGAGGCACCTGCGCAGAGGGGGAACGAGACCGACGAAGCGTTTGCAAGGCGACAGGCGCGATTCGAGGAAGAGGAGGCGGCCCGCCAAGCGGCGGCTCGCACCCAGCCCGGGGTGGGCGTCGGCGAGTTCTCGCCTACCCGCGGTGTGGAGGGCGTGAGGGTCAAACGTCTCCGCTCCGAGATCGGAGCAGAGGACAACGCTCGGTTGCTGGATCGTCTTCTCGACCGTGACCAAGAGATTGGTGAGGGCATCGAGCAGGCCAATGAAGACGGCGACCGGGACCGCGAGCGACGGCTCGTCAAGGCTCGCAAGGAGAACGCTGAGCGTATGGATCTCGTGCGGAAAAAGCTCAAGCAGCAACGGAGCGACGTCGAGGAGTTCGATGAGCGGCGGGAGCGAGAGAGTGTGGAAGCTGCGAAGGCCAGAAGCCGTAGGGGTCGTAGGGGTAGGGGGCGCGAGTTCCAAAAGCGGGCGACGGAGATACTCGGCGACTGATCTTTCTGGGAGAACGTCCACAAGCTCGAAGAGGCGGGCAGCGCCACACGTTCTGATATCAGGTCACGACCGTCCGCCCATGATCCACTCACTGCGGCATGGGCCGCACACTGCGCCCTCGACGGTCATGCCGGCATAGGCGACGGCAACAGCCTCGGTGTACGTCAAGCGATGGCATGCACTCTTCTCCGCGGCCCCCGGAACACCGTCGCGAGGGGCCAGAGGAAACGCATGCCACACGGCACCCTTGCGAGCCCACAGGACGTCGGACTGAGAGGGGAGCTTGAATGATGGCCCGTGGGGTGGAGGGTCGAACAGGGCCGGGGTCGCGGGAAGCATGGGATTGATGGTAGGCGACGCTATAGTGGGGCACAACGGCACCGATTTGCATACGGTCCGAATTTGGTCGGATATCGTGCCGTGAACTCGCCTCAACGCGAACTTTTTGGACCGCAGACAGCCTGCGGGCAGAAATAACGCGACTGCAAACCCTGGCGCTCACACGGGAGGCGAAGTGGGCCGGCATCCGGGCAGGCGAGCGTGTGTGGGTGGTGGTGCGCTACGAGCCAGGGAGTGACGCGGACGATCCCGAATACCGGGATAGGTTCCAGCGCTGGGAAGGGGTGTGGGAGGCTGCGGGTTACAACCAAAAAGAAGCAACAGTCCTAGCCGAGGAGCTACGGCGGGACGGCCGACGACCCGGTTGGCTATACGAGGTGTGGTCCCTTCTTCAGGTCGCCGACTGGGAGTTTTCATTTGGGTCGGTGATGGACCAACTGCGCAACCTTGTTCGTGCGGGGTGGTGTGCAGAGCACGGTGAAGACACGCTGCGGGGTCCCGCAGACCTGTGTGGCGAGCGTCCCGAGCGCCAGATGGCGCCTGGGTTCCGGTGGCGCTGTGCGTGTGGCGCTTTGATCATCGTGCCAGCCGATGGCTATGTGCCGGAACACCGTCGAGTGATCCCCGTGCCGACGGGCTCACCGTCAAGGCGAACCTGATATCATCGCCGCATGCCCATCACCGTTGTTGACCTCGCGACCGGAGCAGACCTTGCGATTGCCGAGGATGCCTTTGACCCCGAATTCCACAGGCTGAAGCCAGGGCAGCACGTCGCCGTTGACCCCGGGGCGATCTCGGGTGCCGAGGGTGAGGCCGCTGCCCTCGAGCTGACCGAAGAGGAGATCCGCCGCCAGTCGTTCGACCGGATCAGCGCCGACCGCGAACTCGAAATCACTCGGGCGGCGGTGCGCAAAGAGCGCCACGGGGGACTGACCAACACGCTGTTGGAAGGGGTCCGCGGGGTGGGCGCGGGGCTCACCCAAAACCTGTCTGAGCTGGCCCTGGCCGGCACCACCCGACTCGAGCGCGAAGAGCAGCGCGACCGACGAGCCGAGAACGCTACCGCTTTTGCAGTGGGTGAGCTGGCTGGCGGCGTGGGCGGCGCGCTCCTGCCTGGGTCACAGGCTCGCTTTCTCGTGGGACTTGGACGGCTGTCCCCTGCGGCCCGACTGTCGGCGATCTCCGGCCAGATCGCAGCACGCGGGACAAAGCCGCTGTCACGTGTCGGTGCTCAGGCCCTGGGCGGCGCTGTCGAGGGCGCGGCCACGGGCGTCGGTTCGTTCCTCGCCCGCGAAGCACTGGAAGAGGATCCCGAATTCAGCGCATCCGCGATCGTCAGCGCAGCGGGCATCGGTGGTCTGTTGGGTGGTGGCATCGGCGGTGGCATCGGCCTCGCGGGCGAGGCGACGAGGGCGGTACGCTCACGGCTGGCGCGCCGACTGGCTGGCGACGTGGACGAGATCGACCCGGCTGCGTTCGCTGCTTTGGATCAGCCCGCGCTCTCGGGCAGGGGCCTGACCTTCGAAGAGGTGGTCTCCAAGAGGTCGCAGCAGCGGACTGGAGAAGCACTCGGAGATCTGGCGACCCACATCGACGACCAGGGGACCCGCGCCTTCACCGCCCAGGGTGATGACCTCGCCCGACTGGGATCGCGACTCGATGACCTGCCGATTCCACCACAGGTTCGCCAGGAAGTGGTAGATGCAACCCAGAGCGCAGCGACCAGGCACCAGGCAGCGGCGAACAGTGCACAGGAGTGGCTTCGCGATGCGGGCGAGCACCTTGGGGATATCAACTTGGCCACGGCCAGCCCCGATGTCCTGGCCCGGGCGCTGCCTGACGAACTCGAGGACCGCGGCGCCCTGGTGCTGGCCCAACTGGATGAGACCGGAGCGGAGCTCACCGCGCTCGAGCGGTCGGTCGGCAGCGCGATCGACGAGGGCAACACGATTGCGGCTCAGGCTGCGGGCGGTGACGCGGCAGCAACCACTGGAATCCGTGACCGTGTCGGCCAGCTGTTCCGCGGTCGGCTCGGTGGCGTGCGCCAAGCGGCGGAGACCACCCTTGGAGCCGCTGAGTTTGCCCGCGAGGCCGGTGTGGACGTCGGCATACCCTCGGTTGGTGACATCCCAGTCGTCGGCGATGCGCTGTCGATATGGGTTCGGTTCCGCGCGGGCGCCAACGCCTTGCGCAAAACGGGCGTGCTCCCAGCAACAGCCCAGACCAGGGCGGCAAGCGCGGTGAACAACACTCGCTCACAGGTCGCCCGGGCCGTGGCCAAGGTGGCGGTGTCGGCTACGACGCGCAGAATAGGGCGCAGGACGCCCGTGGTGGTCGCCAGCCAGATCGCAGACCTCCGATCCCAGACGCCGGAGATGATAGCCGAGCGGGCCACCGCGGTCACCCGCGGGGTGCCAACCCTTGCCCCGGCCGCCATCGGTGCCACGGTGCGCGCCCGCGACTACCTGGTCGAGCACGCGCCCAAGAGTCCGTACCAAGACGCCCCATTCGCGGTGTCGTGGGCACCAACCGAAGAACAGCGCCACCTCTGGCAGCGGCGTGTCGACGCGGTGGCAAATCCGGTTGGAGCGGTGACCTCGACCATGCGTGAGCCGTACCCTGACCTCGAGGCCGAGGTGCTACGCGAGGTGTACCCGGCGATCTACGAGGCGGCACGAACCAACCTCCGAGACGAGATCAACAGGTTGCGCAAGAAGCTGCCCGAGCATCGCCTTCTTGCCCTTGGTCGCGCCTACCGGCTGCCGATGAGCATCAGCCAGCTACCAGGCTATCCGACAGCGCAGACGTCGCAACAACTGCAGCCACCCCCGCAGGCGACCGATATCGCTCGCGGTCCAGGGCCGACGACGAGCCCGTCGGTGACCACCGAGCTCACTGCGGATCAGGCTCGGGCGCGCGGTCAGGTGTAGCGCAGCTCCGATTCTCGTCAATGACAAAGTCCAAGTCCGGCCGCCTATATTGGCCAGCAAGCCACAGCCCGTATGACTTCCACTCCGCCGATACGACGACGAACACGGTATCCTGGGGCGGATTCTCGGTAATGGCTTGGCTGACCTCTTTGGCGCTGCCGAGGGGTTTGGTGTCCTCGCCCGCTTGCTGGGTCTGCGGCGCCTTGTCGGGCTCGACCGGGGTCCCGTCCTCGTTGACGACACCGAGCTGGACGGCGACGCCATCGCCAAGTAGGTGATTGATGGCATCGATAATGGTCGGTGTTCGCTCGTTCATGATTTGATCTCGGTCGCTCTTTTCGATGGGTGAGGTGTAGACGGCAGCGCTGCATCATCGAAACCGACCAGGCACATCCACGCAGTGTCTGTGACAGTGCAGTACCATGCTTCGACGGTCACAGCACTACCACGCGCAACGAGGCTACTCTGGACATCCACGCCAGTCGCGCGAACAGCCCACAACAAGTCGCGAGCATCGGTGGTCATCGCTGCCGGGGTCGTACGGATGAATACGTGCGGCACACGCATTGCGGTTCCCCTTGCGATCCAATCCGTCTTGGACACCCCATCGCCGCTGTCGTACGTGTCGAACCCAGCGGCGCGAAGCCACCGCACGACCTCTCTGATTCCGGGGTCCAAAAGATCATACCTCATTGCTCTGGCCAATCGGGCATCGTGGCCCCTCTTAGCTACTTGACAGAATCAGCCTCTGACCAGTAACGGGTGGGCAATAAGCTGGTGGATGTGCCACCAAAAACTGCACCTTAGCGGTGTAGATATTACTGGATCGGACATGATCGGTGGTCTCTGCTCGATCCCCTGTCGATGGGCTCGCCGCACCCCTCGCATGACGTCGTCAGGGCCAGTGTTCGCAGCCACGCAGCAAGGGCATGGGCGTTGGTCGAGAACTCCATTTTTTGCTTCCACGGTTTGTAAAAATCGGTGTACCCGTGCTGGATCACAACTCTGTTCAGCCACATCGTCACTTTGTAGTCATCGATCTCCACGGTCACATTCGCCCCGTCGTCGTGCTTGGATGCCTCGTCAATAACGACGTTGGGCATAGACAACCAGAAGTAATTAGGGGACTCGCTTGGGCGGAAGCATCTCAGCAAAAATGTAGTGTGCGCTTGGCCACGCCATACCGTCATATCGGCGGCATGCTCCCAACGGTCGGGCTCGCCTGGGTGACCATCGACAAAGGTTTGCCCGTCCCCGCCTGCGTACATGCGCCGGGGCATCTTGTGTCTGTACTCGAAGTAGACAGCGGCATCGTGGCCGAATGCTCTAGGTATTGGGCCACTGATCCCCATGTCCTGAAGCGCGGTGAGCATGACCCCCGGTGTCGGCAGGTCGTGCCTGTCCCCGTACGTGCCCCCCAGCCGCAGGGTTGACTTACCGTTGGCGACGGATAGGCCATAGCCCGAGACGTTGAACAGCGTCTCGCGGCCTGTACCGGACCAGGCGTATTCTTCAGCCGCAAAGAGGAGTTCGTTTGACAGCCACGCATGCCCATTATCCACGTTGCTGAACCAGACCCCACCCTGGAATCGTTCGACGGTCAGTCTCCCAAGGGCGAAATGACGACGTATTTTTACGGCTGCTAGACGTACACGAGATTTCCCACCCACAATTCATCCTTTCAAGGTCGCCAGCCGGCCCGGTATCCAGGGATGCTACTCGACCAGATCGGGCTCTGGCCGGCGGCAAGGTGTCGAGTAGCAGATGGGCACCATCATACCACAGCCTGGGACGTTGAGCCGCCCTGTAGGGCCAGCGGGTTCACGCAAGAAGTGCTACCCTGCAAAAATGCGCAATACCTTCTGGTGGCATATCCACCAGCTCGTCGCTCACCCGCTACTCGTCACTCGCGGACGATGGGCGACGCGGTTCCACGACTGGACGGCGAGACGGATGGCTGGGCAGGGCAGGCCTCGGGCGTGACCAGCGGCACACTCCACGTCGGCAACGCGCTTGCCATATTCCCCACCCTCAAGCGCGGGCTCGCCCGGACATGCGTCACGAGGGCTGTCGGAGTCCTACTGATGAGCGGGACGCGGTGGGCTGCTGTCCTCGTTACATACACCCCCTCCGGTCACAATTTCCCCGTCGATTTCTCCGAAAAACGTCAGCCCTTATCCGGGCACCCTCGCAAAGAATTGTGACCGCAAGGGGTACTCGCTCGTCTTCTGATCATGAAGACCCTTCGCATTCCTTCCATCCTTCCATCGGAGACGCATCTCGTCCCCGACACGTGCAACACGATCATCCCTGTCGTCGTTGGTCGGCAGTTCGGCGACGGGCAGGCGCTGTGCATCGTCTGGAATATCAACCACCGTCCCAAGTGTTTCCACGTCCGTATCGACAGCCGGTGGCTGACTGGCGACACCAACGGCGAAGAGTTTCGCGACCACATCGATGATGTCGAGGATTGGATACGAGAAGAGTTCGGCAGCTGCAACGATGACCACTACGATGAGGATCTCAACGATCTGTGGTGCGACTGCGCGTGGCCCCGCGTCGATTGGTCGTGCGGCAAGGCGTGGATGGTGCTCGCCCCCAGGGACGAATGATCGGGGCTTGATGCCCAATACAGTCTGCTATAGCCAGAAACCACGATCTTAGCGCTGTCGGGCGAGGGCATCGTATTGCTCGCCTGACTCAGCCAGCGGCTCCCCGTCGCTGCCGTGGAGCGCCTGCCATCGCTCATTGAGCTGTGCCCACTCGTCAGCGATACGCGCGATGTTTGGGTTGGGTATCCTGCTCGGCGTCGGTGATCACGATGGTGAGCCAGGGCGTAGACCTGACCTCGAGACGGAAAGTGTTGATGGTCATGACGCGACCGTAGCACCTGGCTCTGGCGTGGCCCTGCGGCCTATTGTCGCAGCCAGCGCACCCGGCATATCGGCAACTGGGCCCGCGTCTTCATCCCCGAAAAAGCCAACCCCCGGCAACCCGGTCGGGTCCCAGGGGTTGACGGGTGAGTCTGTAGGGTTCAGACTCAGCATTGCAACATGCTGAAATCACTCTACAGGCATCCCCTGACAGTGGCAACCGCGGGAGCGTCACTCACCGCGGTTCGAGCATGTGGCCGGCGGGCTCGACCCACGTCGATAGCAATGGGTCGCTGTGTTGAATGCTGCGATGTCGGAACGGTAGACGACCGCGATCGTGAGCGCGAGTGCCACCCTGCACCACGTCATGGGACCGAAGCCCAGACGCAAGGAAGAAAGCCTCGCGGCAGACCACTGCGGCAGGGAGCAGGCAATCCGGGTTCGACTCCCGGTCCCAGCACTGAGCACAGCGACCCGCCACGGGCGCCCTCTCGTCGTGAGGGTCCGACAACGCCGCGAGTGGCCAAATGGCGGCACGGCATCGACGGTGAGACGTCGTGTGTTGAATGGAGCGATGCGGCGTCCGCGCCGTCAGAGACCGAGGGCCAGATACAGGCCGAAGACTGCGAACACCCGTACAAAGGCCATGGTGGGACGTTCCCCCGTAGTGCCCCCCGGCATGTTCACGGAGTACGCGCGCCTCTGTTGCAATGCTGGCATCGCCCCATTGAGCACACGACCGAGCACGCCACCCCACAGCACGCTGGTCAGGCCGATGGATTGTGTCCTTCGTGCGCTGGATGGTGGACACGGACTTGGACAGTAGGCAGGAAAGCGGTGGGATGCTCCGACCGTGACCGGATGAAGCCGACCCCCTCGTATCTTGACGAAGCTGGGACAGAAGGCCCACTCGCCGCGTCTGCCCTTGAGCGCATGAGGCACCACACCCCCCGTCCATCGCGAAACATGGCCCGCACGGTCGCTCTCGAAGAGCACTCGACCGCGCGGGTGATGCGTGTGACCCCGGTTGTCGCTGGCTCTTCTGGCCGATGCGATCCCCTACCATTGCAGTCTGGGAGCGAGCTCGACTCGCCGGTAGGACGTGCGACGGGGACCGTGTCGTCGAGTGGAGCCAGCACCGACGCTCCGGTGTGGGTCTGATCCGGACTCTCCCCTGAAAAGTGACCAGGGGGCCCCGGAGAATGGTAGCCGCATCCGCGGCAGGATTGTTGGGCAGAGCCCTTGGGACCGAGTGGTCCCTGGTAGGTCACGGCAAAAGGGGGGGGTCCGCCTACAGCGAGCAGGTGGTATCCTGGCGCCATGTCATTCCCCGCCAGCTACGCCGACATCCTCCTACGTGCCGATCGCTACTCCCACCGCGGCGGCGACACCGGCCCGGTCACCAGGACTGACCGACGACGGTACGCCCTGGACGCGTGGCGAGAGCTGCACTTCGCGATCAGCGCAGGGTGGCAGGACGGATACGGATACACCCGGCGCCAACTGACCCTAACCGCCGCGGGGCCAACGCTCACACTGCCCAACAACTTCCTGTCCCTGCAGGCGCTCAGGCGCGACGACTTCGACAGGCGCCAGCGCGTGTACCGTGTAGACCCGACGGCGGCCGAAGAGCGCGGATGGTACGACGGAGACCAGAACCCTTCCAGTCCGCACTACTTTCTCGAGGGGCCGGGGGAAGAGTTTGACGAGAACCTGCAAGCCGACGTCCCGTATCCGCAGCGGATCAGGTTCTTCCCCGACGTCCCTGCCGGCACCCTGGTGACCCTGGGCTACCGGACCCAGGCCCCGAGCTTGGGCGACCCCACCGACGACAACGATGATGTCATCCAGGTGGACGTGATCGCGGAACCGGCGTTTGCGTGGCTGGCGAACGAGGTGCGGATCGGCATGGTCACGCGCGAGGAGGCAAAAGAACTTCAGCGGGCGCGGGCAAAGGCATCCGAGATTGCGGTGCAACTCAACACCCTCCGAGGTCGGCAGGATGACCTCGGCGTGCTCGATGCGGACGACTTCGGGATGGGCGGGCACGTTTCCGGGTATTGATCACTCGCTGGCACGCATGCCATGCCTGATCGGCGGTGTGGTACTGTGCCCCCATGACCTGGAAGGAAAGCCGAATCAAGCTCCCGCCCGGTGGACTCCGCGCTGGCACCCGCTCGAACATCAAGCGCCCCAGGGCGGCCAAGAGCTCGGTGTACGAGATCGTGACCAACGGCGGCCGTCTCGTCATCGACGAGGTGCTCGCCAAGGAGCTTGTGGTCCGCGTCGATGGGGCGCCGGTTACGGTCGCGATTCTGCGCGTCGGCACCCTGGACAAGGCCATCTCTGATGGCGGGTGAGTTCCGCCCATTGCCAGGCGAGAGTGAAGCCGAGCGGCCCGCGGTGGTACCGACCATCAAGCCGCTGTCGAAGTCGGTGAAGCGCAAGGGCTTCGGCATGGGCGGCCAGACCGCGCTCGACCGTGACCTGGCCGCTGCGCAAACTCGTCGAATCCTCGACGGAAGAGAGATCAGCCAGCGACTCCGAGCGCTCGAGGAGGACCAATGACAACACCCATACGATTCCGTCGCGGCTTCGGCCTCGGTGTTCGATCGAGCGATATCACCCAGGGCACCCTCCTGGCTGCCGAGAACGTTGCCATGGACGAGGTCGGTGTCATCAAAAAAGCCACCGGCCACGACATCGTGAGCCTCGTGCGCTCGGGCGACCCCACCGACCTGATTCCGGCGGATGACACCCGGGCAATCTGGCACCGTGGGCCCGAGCTTGTCCTCGAGACAAAGGCGGAGCTGTACTCCAGGCAGGTCTGCGCTCAGGGCGCGGCAGGTAGCCAGACAGCGGGTACCGCCACCGCGGGCGAGATCACGACCGCACTGCAGGTGCTCGAAGATCGCGCGGACCGCAACCGCCAAATCACGGTGCCACTCCCTGGCGACCTCGCATCGACGGCCCTGCGCGTCCGGGCCAACCGCGACCCCGAGGTGGTGAGCGCGGAGATGACCGGATTCGCCGGCCCGGTCAACACCGTCACGATGGTTGTGGCGCCCGACGCGGTCAACCCGAACGTTCTGCGGTGGACGGCCACCCAGAGCCTGAACGCCACGACAGCCACCGGGCTCCTGCAGAGCGCCAACGGCGCCAGCCCGTTGCAGAGGGCGCCGGGTATCGCCAACATCAAGGCGATCCTCTCGTCACGCGAAGAGTTCGTGATCTCGTACGTGAGCAACTTCAACATCACGCGCGGCACGCTGGTGGCCGATACGCTTGAGCTGACGGATCAGGACCCGCTGACGTTCACCCAGTCAACCACGTTGCTCGACGAGTTGCGTGGCGCCCCAGCGCAGTCCTGGGCGACCCTTCGTGACAACGCCATCGCCGGGTTCCTCACCAATGGCACCTACCGGGTGTATAGGGTCGATGCCCTCGCCTCGGTCCGTGACTTCGCGGTATCCAATCCGCCGCCTGACGGAGACTCGTACCTGACCGATCACTCGGCGGGCTTGTTTCCGACACCAGGGCCCTTTGGCGCGGTGTGGCTGTCGGCCGCAGACAACACGTTGAACATGGCAGACCTGGACGTCGTGGGCGCGACCGTCAACGCCGAGGCCAGTGCCCCGGGTGTACTCTCATCATCCTCAACGGCACGGAAAACCGTGGCCATCGTCGAGGCGTCAGAGTTCGCGGTTGAGTGGCTGGCCGGATGGCGGCAGACGAACAGCCCCACAATCCCAGCGCTCGGCTGGGATACCGCAGGAACGACGATCCGCGTCTCCGACCTTGAGGGCGCAGATCTCCTGCTCGACACGGCCACCGGTAGCCAGGTGACGTACGTGATGCGCAGGGAAGACACTGGGGAGCGATTGACGAACAACCAGCCCATGGGCGCGCTGGTCGCTGTCGTAGACAGCCAGTTCGTGGTCTCTGGCGATGAGGTGGTGGGGGCGCTCATCGACGGCGGGCGCCTCTTCCAACTGAGCTGGGAGCGCTCGTTTGACACCCCGGTGGTATTCGTCAGATTCACCGATGCCGCGGCATTGGCACAGTCGGCCAATCGCTTTGTGTTCGCGTACTGGACGAGCACCACCGACCTAGAGATTCGCGTGCTCTCGTCATATGACGATGCCTCGCCCGAGACATCCACAGCGACAGCGGCAGCTGTATACGCGCTCGGCAACCCATTGGCTTGCGCGGTCCTACTGGAGAATGGCTTTGGTGAGGACGCTGATGTCAGGGTGCACTCTTGGCTGGCCGATGGCACCGTCTTCTCGGTAACGCTCGAAGGTGTCAGTGATACGCTCACCGACCCGCGGACCGATGCATTCCTCGAGGTACCAGCCTTCGCCGCGGCCACACCCGGCAACCCGGTGGTGCCGCCCCGGTCGATCTTCGGGATCGAGTATTCCAGCGGCTCGACCGAGATCTGGGAAGTGAATACCGATCTCTTCGTCCGCGTCTCCCCGCCCTTGGTGGTGCTGGCTGGCGGCGACTGGGTGCTACGCGGCCCATGGACAAGGACACGGGCGCGGCAGACCGTCGTCCGCAACTACAGTGTGAACAATGTCGTGAGTTGCGACGCGGCCACAGTCGTGAACTCGGAGGGCGATGTGTGCACGTTCGTCGCCCAAGAGGTGGCGACCCTCGGAGCCGTCGTCGACATCGTGAGCACCCACACCGAGAGCTCGGAGACGATCGACCCAGTGGGATTGCGGCCTCGTGCCAGTACGTACGACGCCAATCGGGCGGTGGTGACATACGAACTGCCGACACGCGAACTAGTGACCACCATTTGGTCGCCAGGATCATCGCTGAGCTTTGCATCGTTCGGCGCCTTTGTTGACCCGTCGAGAGCATGGGACCAGACCGCGACACGTCATGAAACGAGCCCCGTATCCGTCATCGCATGGGATGTTGATGGTGGTGGCGGAACCCTGAATATACGCGTCGTTCCCGAGACTGGAACCCCCGTCACGTACGTCCGGGTCCATGGCCTGGTCGCCACCGATGCTGCGATATTTGCTGCGCCTATTGCAGGGACAATCATCCGCATTGCATGGGCAGTGAGCGGGGCAACGGTGGGCGTTGATGGCTTCAACACCGGCATCGACGAGGTGGACACCGCGACAGGCGTTGTTGTGGCACAGTTCCAGCGAATCGTGAATATCAGCCAGGACCCATTCGCGATCGCCGTTGGCGCGCTGGACTCGACCACGGCTGCGGTGTGGGTTGAGACGGACGAGGGTACAAACCGCCTGCTACGCGTATACGACGTGACAGTCGGCGATGAGATTCTTCGTCGCGCCGAGAGGCGAAGCGCTCTGGTTTCCCAACTACAAATTCTATCCGGCCAGATTGTTGGCGCATTCTCGCTGCTAGGGGGTGAGTTTTTCGACACCAAGATCTTCCGGAATGGTGTTTTCTTGAAGGCTCATGTAACGGGTGAGATCGTAGGTCGCCTCGCCGTTGGTCTATCCGAGAACTTCCGGGAGAGGCTACTGAGGACCCCACACACTGGGCTGAACCTTGACCCAACAGGAGCGATAGTATTGGGATGGCAACTGTCCACCGTAGATCCCCTGACCGACAGCTCGCCCGTTACGGCTCTGCTGCGATGGGACCCAAACGCGGGCCCCGCCTCGCCAGCGGTTATTGACGGAGTGGCGGTGAATGCTCACGGTGGCTCACCACGTATGTATGCGGGGCAGGTGGTGGGAGAGCACGACTGGCACGAACTCCCCGAGGCGAGTGGCGATCTCATTGAGGTGGCATTGGCTGGTGTGACGAGCGCTGGGACGTATACTGTCGCTATCACATGGGAGAGAACCGACGAGACCGGCCAGCTATATAGATCGGCACCAACCTTCTATCCTACGATTACGGTGGCCGCCTCGTCGGCGATCAGCGTCCCGCATTTTAGCCTGACTCAGACCGAACACACCAATGTTCGATTGGTCTTTTGGCGTTCGATCGCCAATGGTGTAGAACTGCATCGAGAGCTCGATGGCTTGGCGGTCTTTGGCACTGATTCAGTCATACTGACCCTGGCCCTCGTCTTGACTGACGAAGTGCTTCAACAGCGGGAGATCCTCGACCAATTCGTAGGCGACGGCGGCGTCCTGTTCTCGGTCCCGACCTCAGTCACCGACTTCACCGCGGCAGTCAATTCGCGCATATGGAGCCGCGACCCGGCTGCCGATCAGCGTGTGCGCTACACGGTGGCATCCCGCGACTTTGGCCTGGGTGCGGTGTTTGGGCTCCACTGGCCGGGTGAATTGGTACTGCGACACAACGGACCGGGCGAGGTCACGGCTGTCGCCGAGCTTGACGGCCGCGTCGTGATCATGACCGGCACCAGCGCAAGCGTCGTATCGGGCGACGGACCGACCGAGACAGGCCAGGGCTCGTACGCGGTGCCCGCGCTGCTCGCGCTGGATATCGGCTGCGGTGGGCAGTCGGCGATTGCATCCACGCCCGATGGGCTCATCTACGGCACACCGCCCCCAGAGCGTGATTGTGACCCCGGCCTGGCTCCACGGTTGCTGTCTCGCGGGCTCACCGTGTTGCGTGTCGGAGAGCCGCTCGATGCAGCATACGCGGCGGGTGCGCGCGGCGACATCGTGGTCTATTCCGAGTCCACTGGCGACGTCATTTGCGCAGACACGGTCAACGCTGCGATTTTTCGTTGGAACCGAGACACCCAGCGGTGGCACCGCGGGACCCGGTGGACCACACGCGATATGTCGAGCAATCCCTCGGGACGCGTGGTGATCCTCACCGCCGACGGGCGCGTGCTCCTGGAGTGTGCTGACCGCTTCGACGATGGCGGCATCGGCTACGTCACGATATTTGCCCGGACACCCTGGATCTATTCGGAGCCCGGCAACCCGTGGGGCGCCGGGTCTCTGTCGATCGTTCACACGTTCGGGCGCGTGGTCACCGACCACAGCCACAAGCTGGTGGTGCGCCACGACTACGACGAGACCGTCGTCTCGTCGGTGGCGGTGGCGGCCACCACGGCCAATCGCTTCTACGAATACCGGCCCAACGGTCAGCCGATGGCTTCCACGTCGATCGAGGTCACCGACGGTGGCGAGCTGGTCAACACACTGGTGCTCGAGGGGCTGACGATCGACATAACAAGCTCGGCCGCGCGTGGCGCAGACCAGGTACCCGAGGACCAAGTCTTCACACTCGACACGTAGCCATGGAAAGCCAGCTCGACCATCTAGCACCCGAGACCGTTGAGCACATGACGGCTCCACAGCGGCGTGCGCTCGGCGTGCGCATGGCGGCGACCGCGTGGCGTGAGCTCGGTCCGTCGAGCAGTGCGGCCAAGGTGGCAGCGTACATCACCCCTCACTGCCAGCGGCTCGGGCTGTCCGCATCGAAGAGGACTACCGAGCGGTGGGCTGGGGAGGCCCGCACCGAGCAGATTCAGGGACTGGACCCGACGGATATCGAGCGAACGCGGGCGCTCCTGGGCACGGATGCGCGCGCATCGGCGATGAGCTTGTTCTCGCTGAGCGATGCGTTTCTGCCTCCATCCGCGTTGGTGCGACAGGCCATCGAGAGCGGCGACACGGCCAAGGTCTCGGAGTACGGCGCTCGAACCCGCCTGGGCATCAAGGCATCAGAAGCCGCGCTCACGGCCAACGCCCAGGTGATCCGCCTCTATGGGTTAGACAGGATTCCGCCGATTGGCGAGGTGCTCACAGCCCCCGAGCAGCGGACCAAGGCCATCGAGCTGTTCATCGCCATCGCCCCCAGGTTGGCGCCAGACGACGCGGCGCGATTGCGCAAGGCGCTCGACCTTGGCAAGTCGCAGGATGTCGAGCGCCCAGAACTCAGTCTCCTGCGCGGCGGTGCTGACAAGGAGGTCGAGTGACATGGCCGGAGGGCCCAATGCCCTGATTGCCCTGGCCCCGGCATTCGGAATTGTTGGGGGGGTGAGCATACGGCAACGCGAGGAATGGGCAGAAGCCGTGTTGCGCCCCGTCCTGAACTATCAGGGCCAGGCGGATATCGCCCGTGTCCTGGCTGAGGCCTTGTATCACATAGCGGTTCTCGGTCCCCGGCGCTCGGGCAAGTCGATGCTGGCCCGGGTAGTACTCGCGCTGATGCTGATCCACGATGGCTACGTGGTGCGCATGCTCACCAGCGTACTCCGCGCACCAAGCGCCAACATCCTTGATCGCGCGCAGGACCGGGGGGTGGTCGGCTGGCTCACCGAATTGGGGCTCGTGCCCGGGATCGCCAGTGTCCACCGACACGGCCGCTCTGTTATGTCGATCACATTCCCGTGGAATTCTGGCCTGTACGTGCACGACATCAACAACGAGCAGGCGGTGGCCAAGCATCACGGAATCACGGCATCCCTGTATTGGGTTGACGAGGCCACGAAGATGCGCCCGGGCATCCTGAGCTATGCCCTGCGGTCTCTGGTCTACCCGACCCTGGCCGACTACGGAGCCAGGATCATGCTCACGTACACGCCCGACGATGACCCGGACAGCCTGCCCAGTCGCCTGCAGTCCGGCAACGATGGCGCATGGAAGAGCTGTACCCTTGCGAGTTGGCGCAACCCCCATTTCGGGGAAGCGTTTGGTGAGCGCTGGGCAACCGTACTCCGCAGGAGCGTGGAGACCGCACGCACCGACTACGCACTGCAAGACAGCGACCTGGCCCGACTTCACGGGCTGAGCGAGACCGAGTGTGATGCCGTCATGGCGGGCGATGAGAGCGACGAGCTGCGTCTCTGGATCGATGGTGATGGCACGCCCGAGAATCCGGGGTTGGATTCGGAGTTGCTGAAGAACCTGTTTGGGCGGTCGGTCCGCAATGCTGCTGCCCATGTCTACGTGTGGCACAGAGTTCCACCACTGCAGCTATATTGGGCGGCAACCGGTACAGCGCATGACCGCGATAACGCCTTACCCGTGGCTGCGACGCTCGAGGACCGGCTCGCGCTCCTGACGTCTCACCCCGACGAAAGTCTCCGGCACCCGGACCCGGCGCGGTCACTCGAGTGGCAGATCGTCGTTTCGGTGGACATCGGCTATCGGCCTGACCCGTGGGCGATAACCGTCTGGGCATGGTCCTGGCTTCATCCCGCTGCCCTGGAGCTGTACAGCGATGCTCGCCACGAGATGGGAGATGCGGAGATGCTCCGCGAGATGGTCAGCGTCACGGACCGACTGTTCGGTGCTGGCTGGCAGGTGGACGTCATTGTCGCGGATCTCACAGGCATGCGAACTGGAACCCGTGTTGATTGGGACCGTGCGGTCCGCGCGCGCTTCCCGACAGCCGCAGGGGGTGATGCACTGCGCGTCGTCGCGCCCAAAAAAGGGCCGAAATTGGCGCGCCGGCGTATCGCCAACATCGATCTGTGGGATGGACGGATCCGTGTACTGGCGGGCTCGACCCTCGACGTCGAGGGTCGCAATTTACGATTCAAGGCCGATCGCCCGGGCGAGGTGGACAAGCAACGGGAGATCCCCCTTCCTGGCGGTCGGTCGCTCATCCCGGGCAATCACTGCCTGGACACCATGCTGTATGGTGGTGACGAGATCAAGGCATTGCGCGCCGAGCGACCAGACCCCACAGCCCACATGCAGGACATCCCCAACCAGCGTCACCGGGCTTTCATGACCGAGCAACTCCAATGACTCACGAACTCCAATGGTATCGCACCGACCAAGTACCCCTCTGGGACGATCGGCTACCCGAGGTCATCCGCCAGAACCTCGAGCATTGCGCGCTGGCCCGTGGCCCCGAGATCGCTCGGATGGCGGTCCTGGCCCTGGCATATGAGCGTGAGTGGTGGAACGACGACGAATACCAGCAGTGGCAGAAAGACCCGTTCCATGACCGTCTAGCGCGCGACGGACTGGGCCCATCTCCGTTCACGATCAACAAACTAGCCCACTCGGTGGACGCGGTGCTCAACAAGGTGATCGAGCAACCGCGAATCACAATCCAGTCACGGAATGGCACCTTTGAGCAGCTACGTCAGTTCGACACTCGGCAGCGCGCGATCAATGGGATTCGAAGCACCCCAGAGGTCTCCGAGGTCGATAGGTTGTGGGCTCGAGACGGCCTGGTCAAGCGGGTCGGCTGGTCCATGTGGCGATACGATGGGAAGGGCGGGCGCATCACAAAACGGCGCCTCCATCCATGGCAGGTCCATATCGACCCCCACGATGCGCTGAACACTGGGGAGCCGACATTCTGCCATGTCGTCGAGCTGGTGGATCGCGACCTCTTTCTGGCTTGGTATGAAAACGCTCGGAGCCTCGGCGATGCGGGCGATGCAATACCGATTCCCAACCACGACGCGCGTATAGGCCGGATCCGCACGGTCCCGCGTGCAACCGAGCACGTCGATGGACACAGCAATTTTTGGCAAGGGGCGTACTTCTCCACGATATCCACCCAGGGAACGACGGTTGATCGCACCGACCGGATTCGAGTCGTCCACTCGTGGCGTCGGAGTTATAGCCCTGGGACATCAGGCGGGCGCTATACGTGCTCTGTCCTATCGGGCACCGATAGCGTGGTGGCTTTGGACTACAAGTTCCGTCGCGACACCTTGCCGGTGGTCTGGTATATGCCTACACCGGCCGACTCGGGCATGCGGGGCATCGCGCTGGCCGACCACTTGCTGGCGGTCCAGGGCTTCATCAATTACCAGCTATGGAAAATCGTCAAGGTGCAAATCAGATACGGGCATCACAAGGTGTTTGTCCCAAAGAACTCACCCAAGGCGACGATAACGGCGTTGCTCGCGGCTGGCATCAACGCCGTTCCTGTCGCCGAACCCAACGAGTTGCCACAGATCGTCCCCCCACAGGTGCTCGCGCCCGAGCAGCTGCAACTCCTGGAATGGGCGCTGGCGGTTCCGACCAACGAGCTGGGCATCACGAGCGTGGTCACCGAAGGCCGGAGCCAGCTTGGAGCCAATGCCAGCGGCCGCGCACAGGTCGAGGAGCGGCTTCGCACACGCGACCGACAGAATCACCTGATCGAGGCGTTCTCCACCGCACAGCTGCGAAGCGTCCGAGAGCTGCTGAACACCACAGAGGATGCGGTGAGGCTGGATCCCGAGTTCTCGGCCAGCTTCAAGGACAGCAGCGGACTCTGGACATCGACCCCTTGGGCAGAGCTCACCCAGAATCACGAGGAGTGGGTTCTGGGCTTCGAGGAAACCGGACAGTTCGGCGACAGTCGGGCCGCGCGCATCTCCAAGGTGCTGGACGATGCGACCAAGGGGCTCATCAGTCCACAAAGCGCATTCTCGGCGATCGTCGGCCCGGTGGATGACGAGCGGCTGACCACCCGAGAGACAGCGATGCAGCGGGCGATCGAGTATCACCTCTGGCTACTGTCCGACCCGGATGCGGACCATGCCCAGGCTCAGCCCAGCCGAGACATGGATATCCCTCTGCTCCTCGAACTCACGACGGAGATGATCAACCTGGCGATTGCACAGCGCGCCAAGCCTGAGACGGTCGTCCGATATCGGGAGTATTTGTTTGCCGCAGCACAGCTCTTGCCGCCACCAGAATCGCTACCTGTCAGCCCCACATTGGCACCTGCCCCCCAGGCACCGCCGGTCACGTAACGTCGCGCGACGTTGCAACGAACGTCGCAGCGTGTAGAATGGGGGCGATGGAAAGCACTGATAGCCCAGGAATCTCCGAGCCGCCGCAGCCCAACAGTACACCCGAGCCAGGTAGTGCGCCCGCAGTTGATGGCGCTCCACTGGCGACCGCGCCCGCAGCGCCCGCAGCGCCCGCAGCGCCGCCGACCCCGACCCCGGCCCCGGCCCTGGACCTCTCCGACCCGGCCGTCCAGCAGCAGGTGCGCGAGTTCATGCGTGCGGAGAATCAGGCGGCAGAGAAAGAGCGTCAGGCTGCCGAGCGGGCAGCTGCGCGCCCACAGTCGGTGTTGAGTGCACAGGCCCACACCTACCTCAACCTCGATGAGCCGTTCACGGACCCCCCGGGCGTAGCACTCGTCGACCAGACCACCAGGGTGCTGGGAAGGATCGCGGGATGGGAATCCGCCAACGATGACCCCAGGCAACCGGAGCAGCTCCGCCTGGGACGTGAACAGCTGATGGACCTGACCCGCCAGGCGCAGATGCACAGGTACTACCTGAACCAGCAGACGCCGGCGGGGCAGCCGGAGACGGCTGTGCAGGTGACACCCGAAGCGGTCCGCGCTTCGACCATGGCACAGTTGGCCGAAGAGAGCACTGCAGCGGTCCTGGCCGAGAAATACCCTGGTGTGAGCGCTGCCATCCTGGATGGTCGGCTCACCCACGAAAGGCTGGTAGGCGGCATCGATTGGAGTCGAGGCGAGGACGTGGCCTTCGACCAGCTGGCCCAGTGGCTGCCCACGTTCGAGGCCATGCTGAGCAAGGCGCCTGCCGTCAACGGCAATGACCCACCACCACCGGCGCCTGCCATCACGCCCCCCCCGAGTACGCCGAGCACTGCCCCGGGGGAAAGCGCTGGTTACTCAGCGGCGTCGCCAGGCGGTGCGCCGCTGTCAGAGACAGACTACAACGCGTTGGTCGCCGAAGAGGTTCGACGCCGTACGAATCGGCCCAACTAGTCCGGCCACCCCTACCCCCCCCGCTGAGAGACCAACATGACTGCACCAATCTCCGACCTCAACACTCTGGCCACCACACTGGATGTCCAGCGGGAGCAGTGGGACGAGAAGAATATCCCGCCGCCCAACACTGAAATCGCCCAGGGCGAACTCCTGCGGATGATCGCCAAGGGTCCCAGTACCAATGAGGGGGTGATCGTTACTGGCAACATCAAGGGTGACGGCAAGATCAAGATCCCCCTGTGGACCGGCTCTGGTGGCAACGCTGCATCAAACTTTGGCAAGGCCGCATCCACGCATGTAGCGCAGGACTTCGAGCAGTTCGTTGCCCCAATGCAGGAGTTGTGGAACTTCTTTTCCATCGAATGGAAAGCGATGCAGTTCGCCGCCAACGGTGGTTTCGTCATGCCGATTCCGATGATGCTCACCGGCACGCGGACGGCCTTTTGGCGCTCCTTGTCATGGATGATCCACGAAGATGGATCGGGGTCGATCGCGAAAACCCAGACGACCCCAGAAGTGGGCACTGGTATCACGACTTCCACTCTGGTGCTTCAGCAGAAGGATCTGATCCACCGCATCCGCAAGGGGGACAAGTTGAGCCTCGCGGCCGGCCCGCGCGTTGGGGGCACCCTCGTGACTCGCAGGGTAGGCGTCACCCCCGGGGAGGGCGGGATCCTCGTGGTTACGGGAATCGACGAGAACAGGGGGCGCCTCACCTTCCCGGCGGCCGTTGATACCATTGTGCCCACTGCAGCCAACGGCGACTATCTGACGCTCGATGGATTCTACGATGGGACGTCGCTGTCCTCGCCAGGCACGAGTGGACCGATCGCTGGTCTGGACCTCTGGTGTCCAGCAAGGACCAGCGACGTGAACACCCTCTACGGCGTACCCCGTGGCGAGAATCCGAGCCGACTGGCCGGGCGCCGCGTGAATGTCCCGATCGCGGGTTTTCACGAAGCCATCGGCAATCTCTCCGTCGAGCTGGCGTTCCTCCCACATGCCGCAGGGGAGAACGAACTCAGCGGCGCCCTCTTCTTTCCGGCCAGGATGAACAAGAGGTTGATGGACGCCTTCGCGTCGCAGAACATCACTGTCACGAACGCGATGACCGGGGCGACGACAGGGAGCGATCCGCTGAAAATGCAGTTTGGCATCAGCGGCGCGGTGGCGATATTCCCATCCGGCCACAAGCTGGTCCTGAAGTCGGACGCCATGATGGGCGACATGGAGCTGACCCGCGAGGCGGATGCAACGATGAGGGTCGTGTTGAACGGGAACCTCGAGGTCGTCACAACAATCGCGGGCGTCAACTGGCAGATGCGGGATGGATCGAGAATCTTGATCCCCGTGGACGGCAACACGACTCAACACAACGCGCCCTATGGTGCAATTCTGCAGTTCATCACCCACAACACGGCCAAGAATCTTGTGGTCTCCACCGAGACCGAGAAGTAGAACTCAGCGACTGCGTTCCGACTTGCGCCCACGTAGAGGACCACTCCCATGACCGCAACCGCCCCGCTGCTCCGCTCTTCCCGTTCACTGACTCGAGCGACACTGATCGCCGGCACCGTCGAACTCGACGGCGCTAGCGACCCGACGGTGTTCTCCTCGGACGTGGAGAGCGCCACGCGTCTCGACTCTGGGGGCGCGGTCTTCTTCACCCGCATTCGTCTGCGCCACGACTTCGACTTCGCGTCCATCGACACCAACGTACAAGTCACGCTGCAGACCCCGAACAACGCGACCAAGGTTTTTGCCGACTACACCCGCTCTGCGGCCCCGAGCGCACCGGATGCCCGACGAGAGGTCGATGTGTTCGTCTGGGACTCTGGCGGCGTGGCGGTCACGACCGCGGGTATCCGCATTCACGTTTCCGTGCTCGGTGGGGGATGAGCATCGGTGGGCGCTGACTTCACATCCGGCCCGTTGTGGGAACGCGAGGCGCTGACGGCGGCCGGTGGTGCGCAGCGCAGGCTGATCTCCCTGCCGCTGTTCAATGACGTGTTTTTCCAGTGGGTGATGTTCCAGGCGGCAGCCGCGGCCCCCGCCGCCAATCTGTCCATCTTCCTCACCGGTACGCGAACCCGCGAGGACATCGACGGCGCGCTTCTCAACGAGACCAACCCGCTGTGGAGTGAGACAGCCAGCAAGGGCGGTGTGTGGCCTACGGTCCCCGGCAACTCGATCGGCAGTGATTACCTGACGCTCGGTGCCGATGCTGCTGCCTACGCGATGGTCGTCGTCGAGCCCCTGGAGGATCTTCCCGAGTTCTCGCTCTATGTGTCTCAGCAGGCGCGTGGTGGCTGATGCCGTTCGGCGCCGCAGATGTTTTCGGCGACGGCCAGGACCCCGCGCTTCCCGTCGGCAGCTCTCGTGTGGTGGATGCCACCGGCACGCCCGGTGATGTCGTCGTGGGCTCCGGCGTTCGCGAAATCAAGGTCCTGCAGGTCATCGGCCAGTCCGAGCTCTTGATCACTCATCCAGATATCACACTCAGCGCCCACGTCGTGGGTTCCAGCGCGGGCCAGTCATCATCGTCACCCGAGGCCGTGCGTCGCCAAAACTATCGCGTGGTTGCAGGGGGGATCGTCGTGGGAATCTCTGGCGGTGCGGTCCTCGCTGATGGTCCGCAGACTGTCAGTGTGAGGGTCATATGAATGGCAAGTTATACGAGAACGCGTGTGTAGCGCTGCGGTTCGCCACCGCGAAGCTGGATGACGGCACCGTCCTACGATTCCCTGGCCCGAACTCCATGACCGTGGAGAGCCTGATCGACGCCATCGATGTGGCCTTCTCCGATACTCTCACCAGGGTGCTGGCGGCTCCATGCGTCACCGTGGACGGTCTCACGGCGGGCGCTCGTCTCAAGGAGATGAGGAATCACCTGCTCGGGTGCGAGCGAGGCGAGCCGGTACCATCGTCGCACGCGTTCGCTGCGATTCGAGCTGCTGCGGAACTCCAAGCTCTGGGGGTTCTCTGATGGCTGACGTCGAAAGTGGATCTCCGGTCGAGGCCCGGATCGATGACGGTGATGGTGGCTCGCTCCTCGTGCCAGCCATTGCACTCGGACCGGCAGACATTGGCCAAGATACCGACGCCATCCAGACTGCGGACCGCGGACCCTTCCTCTCTCAATTCACCCTTACCGCCAACGCGGCCAACGTCGGCGAGATGCGAAAGACGGACGCCGGGAACCAGGCATCAGCGCTGATGGCCACCACGTTCTCCGCTGCGGTCAGCCAGGATACACCAACCGACCAGGGCCCGGCTGGCGGTGCGTTCTGGGCACTGGGCGCCGACAATGAACGGACTATCGCGACCAACACCGACCGGATCCACACGTTCAATTTCCAGACTGTGAATTTGATGTCTCAGTGGAAGGTCGAGGTCCTGGACTCGGCGACGTGCGATGTGGTGGTGACGCTCCGTTGGCTCACTATTGCCGATCTAGTGTACCCCGCAGTCGCAGAGGTCGCGCTCGCATCAGGCTCGGATACCAGCGAGGGGCCGGTCGGCACCAGGCGAACAATCAACCTGAACGTTGGAGCGGGAACCATTACCGCTGCCCGGTTCCCGAGCCTGATGAAGGTCGAGATCGAAAACCGGGGTGACAACTCGGCGGTCGCGGTCTACAAACAATACCCGGTGTTCTGAGGACCCATGGAAAACAACTGGACGATAGACCCCGAGCCGCAACTCCTTGGCCAATGTGCATCGGCGGACCTCAGCAACGGCGACACGGCCATGAAAATCCGGGTCGGTGAGATCGGCGGGGGACTACTCTCTGAGTTGCGACAGAGGGGCAATGGGGCTGGCGATAGCACTGTGGTGATTCCCGCCGGGTTTACCTGGAAGCACGCATCACCTACAAGCGGTCCCCTGGACAACGGAGCGACCTACATTGTCGTAATTACCGATGTGGGTTCGTGGGACACCGTTGCCGCCATTCTTGCCGAGGTGGGATCGTGACCGCTTCTGACCGCGCCACACTGGACCTCACCGGCGCCTCAAATCGGCCAAGATCCTATCGCAAGCGGCCAGTTCTCATCACCGCGATGCTGCTCACGCCGAGCAATCACGACGATGTGATGGCATGGGTGGGTGAGCCCACTGCTTACCGGCATGTCGATGGACGGCTGCGCATCGCCACCCTTGAGGGCGACATGGTTGCCACAGATGGCGATTTCATCATCCGCGGAATCGCGGGCGAGTCCTATCCGTGCAAGCCCGACATCTTCCAGGCCAGCTATGAGCTGGCTATCAACCCCCGCACCGGCAAGGATGATCCCGACGCGATCACCGGCGCCGGCCTGGTCGATGCCCCGACACCGGACCAGGGCAACGTGTCCGATGATACACAAGAGCGGGACTGAGTGCGCGGAGACGACGCTGGACGTCTTGCGCGATATCCGCTCTCACCTCTGGTTATCCCTCTGGTCCTTTGGCGTGCTGGCGCTCCTGGGCGTCATATTTGCTACATGGATCACTGTACGCCTGGCATCCCTGGAGGGCGGACACGAGCAACTCCGCTCGCTCATCGGCAGTCCGCCGGACATTGTGACGAGCGGCAATCATGCCTATGAGTGATCGGCGCATGCTCGAAACTCTCGCGGGGAGTAATGCGCATTGGTCATGGCGCACCCGGAGTAAACCGTCCGGAAATTCCGGTGGGTTCAATACTCGGCCGTCGGTGGTCAGCGTTGCTATCGGGAGACGGTACGCCCACCGATCCCGCGTTATTGCCATCGCTGGCCTGCCACCCTGGGACTATGTCCCGAATCGCGATCGTCGATGACAGCTGCGTCGCCCGAATGTACATCCATCGCGCCCTGGGTGATGTCGACGTGGTCGAGTTCGAATGGGCCCTCGCGTACATCGCCGCTCTCCGCTCTGGCCTTGAGGTGGACGGCGTAGTCACCGACCTCTTGCTCGACGGCTTGACAGAGAGCTGGCCTGCCGCATTGGTGGTGCGCTACTGCCAGAGCGTTGACGTTCCGGTCGTGGTCGTGACGCCCCACGGTCACGACCTGGCGGCCATCTCGAAGGAGTTGGGGTGCCCAGTGCTGGCCAAGCCTGTCGATGGTGCCGTGCTGCGTCAGGCGTTGGGCCTGATGGCTACCGACTGACCGCGCGGCTGTCGGTAACAGTAACCGTCCAGCGCATGTCCTCTGGAACATCTCGCGGCGGCTCGCCGTCAAAACCCCCCATGCCAGCCAGGAGAGTGAAGAATTCGGCCAACGTGATGTCGGCTGCGGTTTGGTACACGGCTGTCTCCCCTGCGCGCATAGGTGGTGTGTTGGATGTACGGTAGACCGGTCCGCGGTGGGTCTCGATTTGTATCGTCATGTCTCTACCAGCTGTTCGGGTTGTGATTGTTTTCTCTGCTCGGAACGCGTGCACTTCAGCCCACGCTTCTCCGAGCGCGCCCTGGGTCTCGAGGTAGTCGAGGGCGACGAGCACGGTGCCCCAGTTGATGCCATCGTGGTGGCCATCGATCTGCGCGCGTATCTCATCCATCTCGGCCCTGTCCGCGTCTTCCTGGGGTGGCCAGTCTTCCCAGACATCGTGATAATCGGGCCAGCGCGCTTCACACCATGTCCACAGCGCGTCGTGCTCGTCGGCATGGGGACCGACCGTTGTGCAGGGCGGACGACAGCGGCCGCAGTGCGCGATATCGTTCGGCGGCCTCGTCGGCGGCAGTGGGTCAGAGAGCCTATCGACCCGTTCGGCCCACGTCTCGAACATGCCGTTGAGCATGTGCGTGAAGGTTCCGCCGGGGATCCCCGGGCCATCCTGATCCCACTCCACGGGTCCGGGCCACCGCATCCACGCCACGAGTCGGGCGGCGATCCGTTTGGCGAACCGAGGCAGATACGGTGGCGGGTCGATGTTCGCCGGTCGAAAGTATCCGTACGTGTATATCCAACTCCAATTGATTGGCTCGTCCGGCTTGGCGTCGTCTGGCATCTGCGCACCGCACACCGCCAACACCTGGCAGCGGGCGACGGGACAGCGCTCGACCTCGTGCTCAGCGCAGGTCATCCGAGGACCACACTCATCAGCTCGTCATACCTGGCCAAGGCACGCTCCCACTTGGGCTTGGTCGCTAAAACCAGGCCCAAGATCTTGGCCAGCTCATCGCCCACACCGTCGAGGGACTCCTCGTTCAACTCATCGGTCAAGCCGACTTCGGCCAGCGTCCAGAACGTATCAGAGAAGTCGTCTAGGGCTGCTCTCGTTTGGGCGTGCATATCCTTAACATGTGCCGATACGGCGTTGCCGATCGCAGCGGCGCGCGAAGAGGTGTTCACGGAGTCTCCGGGTTGAGATTGCAGCCCTTGCCGAATTTGCACCGGCCACACACGTCGTACCCACGGAGCGGGCCATACACGACGAGAGGGCGACCGGCGCGTCGGGTGTGCTGGACAAGGGCGCATGTGGCATCGACAACCTGTCTCTCGATGGCCTCGTGCTCAGCGGTCTCCAGGGCCACGTGACCGTCCAGTGCCTCGACGATCTTGGCCAGTTCGTCGAGGGTGGCCTGGATGCACCGCTGCTCGCTGGACCGGATCTCCGGGGTCCAGTCACGCTCTGTCGGTCGCTGGCAGCCCGCCGAGCAGTGGGCGCCCAGGCTGAACAGCGCCCACGCCACCAGGGACAAGCCCACCTGGGCGAATCGCCAGCCCGTCGCTGTCCGGGTCCACCACAGGCGGGTCAGCTTGCTCGTCGTCGCCCTGCTCATGTCCCCTCCGATTCCAGCGCTAACACGAGCCAGAGCATGTGGGCGGCGGTGGTGCGGAGTTCGAGCACGCCCGGCGGGACGTCTGGCGTGGCTCTGGTGCTTGCCTCTATCAGGGCCTCGATGCGCGTGATCAGCGTTGCGTTGCGCTCGACCTCGCTATCGAGCCGGTCCCGGAGGGCGAGAACCTGCTCGCAATTGCACGGTGATGCGCCAGATGCGCCGCGCGCTCTGCCATCGTCCAGCGGTGACATCGTGCGGGAGTCGCCCTGGGCGATACTCCGGGCACCACGCTCGACGTCCGGCGTGGGCGCTGGCTCCGGTGTCTCGGGGTGGAGCAGCGGCCTCCACACAGTGCCGAACTTGCCACACAGTACGTGTATTAGGCGCCATTTCTTGCCCGTCGTGTCGTCCGCGGTCTCGACGTACATCGGGTGGGGGTGGCCCGCCAACTCGGCTTGGAGGTCTGCCAGCGTGGTGACGCTCGTGATGCGCCACTTTTTTGACTCTGTCAATGTCACCTCCTTGTACCGGGCGCTGCCCGGTCGGTGTAATCGCAATCGGGCGCGCACTCATCCCAGACGCTGTAGACCTCGAAAAGGCCGTTCTCGTCGAGGTAGTTGGTGTCGTTGCCCTCGGGCTCGTCTCCCTCGAAACATGCAGGGAAGGCCCACCAGGCGTAGTACCAAGTACCCGGCTCGTCAAACCGCGCGCGAGCCTCGACTCGGATATCCGGGTGAGTCAGGCCGTGGCGGCTCATCACCCAGTCACCGATGGCAGCCACAGCGACCTCGACATCAGCCATGGGGATGGGCCAGTTATTCACGTTGTGCACCAGGACGCTGTACCCGCCCACCTCGGCGCCATATCGGCCGAGCAGTGCCCCCGCGGTGAGCTGGCGTCCCGCGTCGATGTATTCGGGGTGGGTGCTCATGATGCACGCACCTTGGCCATGCATGCCTTGGTCTTTAGCACCTTCTTGACGTCCACATCACTCTTGCTGCCCAGCGCAGTCCACCGACCCCTGGAGTGCTTCTTTGCCAGCCCCATGACCTCAAGGGTCAACAGATACTTCCGCACGGTTGTGAGGCCCACGGCTGTCCATCCCCGGTGTATCTTCGTCGGGCTCACGGTGTCCCCGCCGGTGCCGTTACGCCACAGGTAGTCAACGATGTACTGGCAGGCCACCTCTGG
>Ga0114923_10000194_pt1 | contig 48929 bp, 53 predicted proteins | sample SumtaG_FD_89578 | JGI IMG/M metagenome (GOLD analysis project Ga0114923, IMG submission 89578) | Deep subsurface microbial communities from Indian Ocean to uncover new lineages of life (NeLLi) - Sumatra_00157 metaG | ecosystem: Environmental > Aquatic > Marine > Oceanic > Sediment | place: near... | reverse complement strand
TTGGTCAGATGAGATATCGTTTAGTGAGTTGAGTGTACGCAAATGTAGTGCGCCTGGAACTTTTGCCATCTGTTTGGCGGCCACAGCAAGGTTCTCGGCTGCAGCGCGCTCTCCTTCTGATTTGATAATTGTTGCGCGCTTCTCTCTTTCAGCTTCAGCCTGCTTTGCGATCGTTCTTTTCATATTCTCAGGTAGGATCACGTCTTTCAGCTCCACTCCCTGCACTTCAACCCCCCATTCTCCTGTGGTCTTTTTTATAATCTGCTCAATTTTTGTCGCCACCTTGTTCCTGTGAGCAAGCAGGCCATCAAGATCAAATTCTCCAACAACTGTTCTCATAGTGGTCTCTGCAAGCTGGGAAGTTGCCCATGCGAAATTTTCAACCTCAATAATACTACTTGCAGCATCGGAAATTCTATAGTAAAGAACTGCACTGATTCTTGCAGATACATTGTCCTTTGTAATCGCCTCTTGATCTTGCAAATCCTCTGTTTTTGTTCGAATGTCGACTTTTTTCAAGCGTTGAATGATAGGAATTACCAAATGGATGCCAGGACCCAACGTTTTTGAATATTTCCCCAAAGTGAAGAGCACACCTCGTTCATATTGGTTGATTTGGCGGATGCTTCCAATTACAGGAAGAATCAGTGCAAAACCAACCGAACCTATGCATATGGTTAGAAATTCGACCATGAGAGTAAGGTAAAAAGTAATATTAAATATCTTCTTGCATCATAGCAATGCCATGTTGTCTATTATGCTGTAACTGTCGTCCTTCCATGAAGTCTTCTAGGATATCATTTATTAGGTATAACCAACGATCTCTGGGTATTTCTGCTAATTCCCGCGCGAATTTAGGCAAAGCTCTTGTATCAAAAGGTAAATCATTTTGATCAAGAGAATTAAGAAATTCCCTATATTCTTCTTGTCCTGCCAATTGGCATGAGATAACAAGGTAGTCGATAAATTCTACTAAATCTTCTGGTGATATTGTTTGAATAAGACCCTCTGTTTCGATAGGTCTTGTTGGTTGAGAAAACATCGTTTGGTCTATATTTCCGGGTTCCTCGATATTCACTCCATGCAAAATATTTTCGCCTTTTGTTAGGGATGTGGAAATCCTTTTTATGAAACGTGGATCTGTGAGATCTTTCATAGATATGTATAGATGAAGAAGTTCTGGCGCTACTCCTTCATTGTCATGGCCTGATATGTGTTCGTACAATTGAGCCGTAGTATAATTATCAAGATCCTTGTCAAAAGGGGATAAAAAGTCTGGTGTATCAGGATTACTACTTTTGGCAACATTCTGAAACCCATGAGCAGCTGCTAAAGTCAGGTCCTGCATGGATTTAGGGCCGTTTGTTTCTACAATGATTTGAAAGTTAATAAATGTCAATGGTTGTTCTGGTGCTGCCATGGTCTAAATATAAAATATTTCGTTCCTTCGATACTTGCTAATAACTAAGGATAGCCAATTATATCACGAATCAATCGGAGGGTGATTAGCTTCAGCGAGATTTTTTCCTTTTATCTTTCCTATCTCTTTTCAACACCTTTCTCAGCACAAAAAGAAGAATCAGCAGCAAAATAATCGCGGTAATTAGCTTGTACGGGAAAATAATGAAATTGATCTGCTCAGAATAAACTATCTGCTGATCGCCAGTCACCCTTGTGTCAACTGACAGCTCAGCATTGTATTTCCCAATGGAGAGGTTTTTGAACGCGTATTTGAGATGGTTGATTATAGTCGAATCCCTTTTGTAACTAACATACGAAGATTGGTCCTTTAAAAACGGGTTTGTGTAGAGCCTGATTTTACCTGGCAATACTCTATGTGAATCTGGATTCAAATCCATATCACTTTTGATATTATTTCTACCAGAATCTCTAACTATCACTTTTCCTTGAGGCATAAAATAGGTATTGCCTATATTTTTTAACCGTGTCTCAAATGTCGCTGGAGGCAGGTTCATGATTCGGTACCCAAGAAAATTGAATCCTTCGTTGAGTTCGAATTCTACGAATTCTGGAATTTGAGTATTGTCTCCTTGGACTGTTACGATATATAAAACACCAACATTTGTTCCAAGCCCAACATTGGCAGGGTTAAATTCTGCTGCTGGCGTATCATCATTTACAAAAAAAACTACAGCAGTGTAAGTGCCTGCTGGAGTGCCTTCCGGTACCGAAATCTCAAAATACACTTGCTCCTTTGTCATAGGCTGCATGCTTGGATCTTTGCTCAAACGTCTAATCCAGCTAGCTAGGGTATATTCTCCAGGAGATTCATCAAGATCAAAGACTGGTTCTGCAGTATCATCGAGATAATCAATATTAACTATTCTAAAGTAATAGTCTGCTGGATTTTGATCATTATTGAAAACTGTAAAGTCGCTTCTGATTGTTTGGCCTGGGTCTAGTGAGTAGTCATAAATTGTTGGACTGACCGCACTAGCGAAAGATTTTTCCACAGCCAGTACTGCAAAAAATATGCACAATAATACTGTGAAAAAAAGATGCTTCTTCATAATAGTGTGTATTCTGGACTTAAGGGTCAGCTACAACAGTGTATTGGACTGTTTGGACATATGCCCCAGTTTCAGTCCCAGTGTCGGCTGCGGCTCTATGGGTTACAAGTAAATAGTTGCCACCTCCTACTGTTCCATCAATTGGGCCGCTACTTGTTTGTGCAAATGTTGTCAAAGATGAAGGTACTGGGTCGTCTCCTGGACTGCCAGAATCATCGTAATTCCCTTGAAGATCATACGAAGTCCCAGTTTCAGTTGCTACGATTCCATTTCCTTCTGTACCTCCAGCAACGTCAGTATTTGCTGCAGTATTGTCGATATCATCGGAGTCTCCGCCAGCACCCTTGGTCAATCCGGCATTGGTGCTGATGTCATCTATTTGTAAAGTTGATGTGCCTGTTGTCTGATTGGTCCCAGGGTATAATCTATAAGCGCAAGTATTGACGGAAACAATATCAAGTACACCCAAATCACAGTCGTCGGTCTCAGTGTCGGAGGTGTCTGTGATGGTCAAAGCAAGAATTGGCGTAACTAAAGCAGTTACATTGATTCTGTTTTGATAAGTAGGGCCCGCATCATCATATGCATAAACCATGACAGCACCGAAATCACTGTCGTTGGTGCTACTCATACTCACACTATAGTTACTAGCTGTTGCTGTTGGCGATGTTGTGTCAATGCAAAATTCTACTTCAGTATCTGTGGTTGCAGCTGTGAAAGTATAGGTGTACTGAGTGCTACTTACCGATCCAGATCCATCTGGAGTAGTGTCATTGTCCGCGTCAGTAGTTGCGGCAGTGCAGCTAGCTATGGTAAATCCTGCTGGGAATGTAAATATCACTGTATCAGTGTTTGCAAATACTGATGTAGCATCATATGAATAGTAAATATCGGTTGAGGTATTGTCAGCGATAAGAGGCTGCGTGGTAACTGTGCTTGGTACATGCGGGCTTGCTACATCTTGGGTTAGATCAGCATAAACCTGTATACCAGTAGCTTCTGCCTTTTGTATGGGTACGTATAGAGAAAAGAGAATAATCAGCAAGGCAATGAAGACCCGCGTAATCTTTCCTTTACTCCTAGAGTTAAAGTACTTAATGTTCATAGTAAAAATGCAAATCTAAAGTAACAAGTTATCTTGCCACTAAACAAGTGTAAACAAAGAAATCATACTTGTCAATAGCATATCGAACTACTTATATATATTGGGGCATTGTTTTTTCCCTAAATTTGTTATAATATTGCCAGGTCATCTCTTAGTTTGAATTCCCAAATGTGAAGATGTGTCCTAGAAGTTAAATTTTATTAACTAATATTATGTCAAATTCAACAGATTATACAGCGGTTCAAGATCTGAAATTCTATAGAAATATTGGAATTATTGCGCATGTTGACGCTGGGAAAACTACTACAACAGAGCGAATTCTTTTTTTCACTGGAAAAAAGCACAAGATCGGAGAGGTCCATGATGGAGCTGCTGAGATGGATTTTATGGAGCAGGAGCAGGAAAGAGGAATTACGATTCAGTCTGCTGCAACTACCTGTTTCTGGAGCATTGATGATCAAATGTACCGGGTCAATATTATTGATACACCCGGTCATGTTGATTTTACTGCAGAAGTTGAGAGGTCTCTTCGAGTTCTTGATGGAGCTGTTGTTGTGTTTGATGGGAAAATGGGAGTTGAACCACAATCAAGTAAAGTTTGGGGACAAGCTACTAAATACAATGTGCCAAGACTGTGTTTTATCAATAAAATAAATCTTCTTGGAGGTAATTTTGAAAAAAGTTTGAAATCTATTCAGGATGAATTGTCAGAAAATGCAGTAGCTATTCAGCTGCCAATTGGAGCAGAAGACGATCTAAAAGGCGTGGTTGATCTAGTTGAAATGAAAGCATACGAATACGAAGGAGAAGAAAATTTGGAATTAAAGGAGATTGATATTCCGGAAGATCTACTGCCTACTGCAGAAAAATTCCATAATGAACTCCTTGAGAAGGTGGCCGAAGTGGATGACACACTACTTGAGAAATATCTTGAGGATGGTGTTCTTACTACTGAAGAAATGCATGAGGCAATCAGAATTGGAACTCTTGCAGGAAAAATCTATCCGGTCCTTGGAGGAGACTCTAGGACAGCAACTACAAAATTAATGGTTGATGCTGTTTGTAGATATTTGCCATCTCCTTTGGAAAAAGTATATGTATTTAAAGATTCTGAAACAGAAGAGATGAAGGAGATAGAAGGACAGGTTAGCGGATTTCATCCAGAAACTGGAAATGAGCAACGAAGAAAGCTTGTCCCTGAAGATAAATTCTGTGGACTTGTTTTCAAAATCGCAATGGATCCGCATGTCGGTAGTTTAGCATTTTTCAGATGTTATTCTGGAACTCTTCAAAGTGGTACATATGTATATAACTCCACTAGGAGAAAAAGGGAAAGAATTGGAAGAATATTGATGATGCACGCAAATCACCGCGAGGATGTCAAAGAAATTAAAGCTGGAGATATTGCTGCTATTGTTGGGCTCAAGGATTCATTTACTGGAAACACAATTTGTGATGAATCCGATCCAATTATTTTAGAGAGTATTGATTTCCCTGATCCGGTTGTGAGTCTTGCAATTGAGCCAAAAACAAAAAGTGACCAGGAAAAAATGGGTATGACCTTGAGAAAGTTGATGCAGGAGGATCCAACATTTAAAGCAGAGACTGATCAGGAAACTGGTCAGACAATTGTCAGTGGTATGGGAGAGCTTCATCTTGAGATCAAAGTGGATATTATGAAAAGAGAATATGGTATAGAAGTGAACACTGGTCAACCACAAGTTGCATACAAGGAAAGTATAGAAGCTGAGATCGAACACCAGGAGGTTTTGAAGAAACAGAGTGGTGGTGCTGGACAATTTGCTGATATTCTGGTTGTTATGGCTCCAAATGAGAGGGGCAAAGGATACGAATTCATAAATGAGATAAAAGGAGGGTCAATTCCAAGAGAATTTATTCCTTCAGTTGACAAAGGAATTCGAGAGGCAATGACAACAGGTATTCAAGGAGGATTCCCAACCATTGATTTCACAGTGAGACTAATCGATGGGTCATATCATGAAGTTGACTCAAATACTGATACATTTAGAATAGTTGGATCAAAGGCATTCCGAGCAGCCATGAAATTGGCAAGGCCAATTCTTTTAGAACCAGTTATGAAAGTTGTAGTAATTACACCTGATGAATTTGCAGGTGATGTAACAGGGGCATTGACCTCAAAGAGAGGGCAGATTAAAAAAATGGAACCAAAGGGAAAGACCCAAGAGATAGTTGCAGAAATACCTCTTGAAAACATGTTTGGATGGACCAATGAACTTAGATCCATGACTAAGGGCAAGGCAAACAGTGTTATGGAGTTTGATCATTATGCGAAAGTTCCGGAAAGCTTGGTGGAAAAAGTCCTTGGGCGAAGTGAATAAAATCCGCAAAAGAGTTTGAAGAAACTGGGTCTTTAGGATATAATTATAGGCAAACGAAAAAGAGTAAAAAGCATTGCACAAATTGACACTTTCTCGTATAATCTTTGCGCCTTTGCAATTCACTTTGTGTGAATTATTTTTACGTAGATAATAGTAATAATTTTTATAAATTTTATTTTTATAATTATGGCAGACTTTAAAAGAGAAAAACCTCATGTCAATATCGGTACCCTCGGCCATGTCGATCATGGGAAGACAACACTTCTTAGGGGGATTTTAAATAAATTTGGTGGAGATGAACAAGACAAATGGAAAGGAAAATTAGATAAGTCTCCTGAATCAAAAGCGAAATCAATGACAATTGCAGTTGCTCATGTTGAGGCAGAGACTGATGCAAGACACTATGCAATTGTTGATTGTCCAGGTCACAAGGACTATATTAAAAATATGATTACTGGTGCAGCTCAAATGGATGGAGCTGTTTTAGTGGTTTCTGCGTCTGATGGTCCTATGCCACAGACTACTGAACATGTTCTTCTTGCGAAGCAAGTTGGTGTGAAATATATTGTTGTTTATATCAATATGTTTGAAGATATGGATGATGATTTAGTTGGTCTTGTAGAAGAAGAGGTGCGTGAGCTTCTTACAAAGCATGGATTTGAAGGAGACAAAGTTACTGTTGTAAAAGGATCTGCTCTGGAAGCTGAAAAAGGAGAAGAGGACGGAATAAAATCAGTAGAGGAATTAATGGTAGCAGTTGACAAAGATATTCCAATTCCAGAAAGACCACTTGATAAGCCTCTACTTATGCCTGTTGAGGATGTGTTCTCAATCGAAGGCAGGGGAACAGTTGCAACTGGAAGAATTGAAAGAGGAGTAGTAAAAGTTGGAGAGGAAATTGATCAAGTTGGAATGATGAAGGGAATCAAGCAGGTCACAGTTACAGGAGTTGAGATGTTCAACAAGTCACTTGATGAAGGTCAAGCTGGCGATAATGTTGGAATTCTTCTTCGAGGTATCAAGAGAGAGGATATTGAAAGAGGTCAGGTACTTGCTGCAAAAGGAAGTATCAAGCCTCAAACAGAATTTGAAGCAGAGATTTATGTTCTAAATAAGGACGAGGGTGGAAGACATACAGCATTTTTCACTGGATACAGGCCACAGTTCTATATCAGAACTACTGATGTAACTGGAGCAGTGACTTTAAAGGAAGGAACTGAGATGGTTATGCCAGGAGATAATGTCGAGGTGATTATCAAACTCGTCACTCCAATAGCCATTGAAGCGAAGATGAGATTTGCGATTAGAGAAGGAGGAAAGACAGTAGGAGAAGGAGTTGTAACGAAATTACTTAAATAAGAATCAAAAGACTCCCCCCAAAGAAGGGGAGTTTTTTTGTAGCCTCAAGTATAATGCAAAAGATTCGAATTAAAATAAAAGGATATGATGCAAAGGTCGTTGACAAAGCTTCAGAGCAAGTAATTGAAACTGCTTTGAGGACGGGAGCAAAGACCGCAGGTCCTATTCCTTTGCCAAATAGAATTAGAAAGTGGGCGGTTTTAAGGTCGCCGCACGTTGATAGTAAAAGCAAGGAGCATTTTGAAATGCGAGTGCATGCAAGACTAATTGATATAATTGATTCGAATCCAAAGACTATCGAGTCTTTGACACATTTGCAGCTCGCTGCAGGTGTCAGTGTTGAGATAAAATAATTTGAAAGTTTAATATTTTGGTTAATACTGTTTTGATTTGCTCGAAGAGTTTAATCAAAAGAAGTTACCACAAATAAGCTCTTTGCTTTAATGTGGTAAAGAGTTTTTTTATGCTAAGTGGAAAAAGAGAATGAAATTTACAATCGGAACAAAAAAAGAAATGACACAAATTTTTGATAAAGACGGGATTATTAGTCCTGTAACTTTGATTGATATTTCTGGCACAAAATTCGCTGGGACTAGAAAGGCTGACAAGGATGGCTATAATGCTATAATCCTAGCTACAGGCGAGAAAAAAAGAACGACAAAATCTGAAAGAGAAAAATATAAAGAGTTGGGAGCAGTTCCAAAAAAAATCGTTGAATTTCGGGTTGAGAAATTGGAGGAGGGTCAAGAGAAAGGAAAAGAAGTTGAATTTGAGATAGAAGCAGGACAAAAGATAAATGTAACAGCAATTACTAAAGGAAAAGGATTTGCTGGTGTAATTAAAAGATGGGGTTTTAGCGGAGGGCCAAAAACTCATGGTCAATCAGATAGGCACCGTGCTCCAGGTTCAATTGGGGCAGGCACAACACCTGGGAGAGTATTTAAGGGAAAGAAAATGCCAGGAAGAATGGGCGGAAAGGTGCAAACAGTACAAAACTTGAAAGTTGTGAAATTTGAAAAGCAAGCAGGACTTTTATATGTAAAAGGAGCAATCCCTGGTAGCAAAGGAAGCTATAATTTAATTCGACTAGTTAATGGAAACAGCGCTTAAGATTAGTTTCATTTTTATACTGGCTCTAGCAAATGTTTTTAATTTTGTTTTGATCCGTGAAGTAAAAGCATCTGTTAGAGAAAATCAGTATATCGATTGGACAGATGAGCGAATTCAATTGATCAGTGAATTGAATTCGAAATTGCTTGAGAAAATAGACCAGGAAAAATTGGAAGAAATAATGGAATTGATGGCGCAGATGGAAGATAAATGGGAAGCAAAAAGTGTGTACACAAAAGAAAATAATAAATTTAGAGAAGTAATTGATACAGCTTGGCAGATTATTTTTAAAATTGAAAGCGGCGAAGCTCACGAGATTGACAGTTTATTAGTAAAAATCAATGAATTTAGAACTTTACAATAACAAAGGAAAAAAGGCTAAACACAAGGTCAAACTTGACCCTGAAGTTTTTGATGTAAAAGTGAATGAGGCCTTATTATCTCAGGCTGTATATGTGTATCTGCAAAATCAAAGGCAGGCAACCGCTCATACAAAGGACAGATCTGATGTAAGAGGTGGAGGCAAGAAGCCATGGCGTCAAAAAGGGACTGGACGAGCAAGGCATGGGTCAATAAGGAGTCCAATTTTTAGAGGTGGTGGTGTGACATTTGGGCCGTCAAATGAAAGAAATTATAAAAAGAAACTCAATAAAAAGGCTAGGATACTAGCGATTCGAAACGCACTGACTTTGAAGAATTTTCAAAAAGAAATTATAGTGATCGACGACTTTAAGCCAGCAAAAACCAAAGAATTGATATCAGTCCTAAAAAATCTTGGCATTGACGGAAAAATTATTTTTGTTCAAGTTGAAGAAGAGGGTCTGCATAGAACAGCCAAGAATGTACAAGCAGTCGACGTCGTTCGAGTAGGAGAGATGAATGCTTTCGATATTCTAAATAATAAAAAGCTAGTTATATTAAAAAGTGCTCTAGAGAAAATTTCTAAAAATTGGGGTAAAAAACAATGAATATAAATATATTAGTAAGACCAATATTAACGGAAAAATCATATGCTCAGGCAAAGAATCAGAATGTTTATACATTTGAGGTAAATTCTGGAGCTAACAAGAAACAGATAGAAAAGGCTGTTGAAACAAAGTTTGACGTTGAGGTTACTAAAGTAAGGGTTGTGAATCGACTTGGGAAAAAGAAAACATTTGGGGCAAAAAGAACAATGGGAAAACGAAGTAATACTAAAAAATCTTTTGTCACTTTAAAAAGCGGACAAAAAATAGATATTTTTGAGATGAAATAAAGTAAATGTTAAAAGTATATAAACCAACAACACCTTCTAGAAGACACACCGTTTTGGTTGATACTAGAGGTTTGGATAAACGTACAAAAAGATCAAAGAGACTGAGCAAATCTTTAAAGGGTGCAACAGGAAGAAATGTTAGAGGTGTGATAACAGTTAGACATAAAGGTGGACGACAAAAAAGACAGTACAGACAGATTGATTTTAAAAGGGACAAGTACAGCGTTTCCGGGGTAGTAGAAGCAATTGAATTTGATCCAAATAGATCAGCAAACATTGCACTTATCAAATACACTGATGGAGAGAGAAGATATATTCTTTCTCCTAAGGGATTGAAAAGAGAAGCGCAAGTTATGTCTGGAGAAAAGGATGTGCCTATAAAACCTGGAAATGCTATGCCTATGAAAAAGATTCCAGTTGGCACTTTTGTTCATAATGTGGAACTGAATAAAGGCAAAGGGGGAATTCTAGGGCGATCAGCTGGAGCAGCAATTCAAATCCAGGGTGGTGACAAAAAATATATTCAATTGAAAATGCAAAGTGGAGAGATCAGATTAGTTAGAGAGGAGAATTTTGCTACAATTGGCGAAGTCGGAAATGAAGATCATCAGAACGTCAAATTAGGCAAGGCTGGAAGAAAAAGAAATATGGGGATAAGGCCTAGTGTGCGTGGGACTGCTCAATCAGATAGTCACCCACACTCTGGAGGACAGGGAAAAGGTGGAAGACATGGTACTGGAGGTCCTGCAAAAACTCCTTGGGGTAAAAGACAAGGAACCAAGACTAGAAGAAACAAGAGGACTAATAAATACATTATAAAGAGAAAGACAACAAGAAGAAGGCCAAAAGTGAAAAAGACTGGCAAGACCGTAGTTTAAAATTTAATTATATAGACATAATGAGTAGATCAACAAAAAAAGGACCATACACAGATGAGAGGCTTTCTAAGAAAGTGAAAAAAGCCAAAGAGACTGGTGATAAAAAGCCGATCAGAACCTGGGCAAGAGGATGCGTGATCTCACCGGATATGGTTTCCATGACTTTATCAATACATAACGGCAGAGGATTTATAGATGTTTTTATTACAGAGTCAATGGTTGGTCACAAAGTTGGAGAATTTAGTCCAACAAGGAAATTTACCGGTCACAGTAAGAAAGGTAAAATTGCCAAGGCTACCGGAACTGCTGGAAGAACAGTAGAGGAGTAATTTTGCTTAGCTGTTTAGCTATCTGGGGATAAAATATGAATAAGAAAATTTATGCAAAAAGTAAATATATTAGAATGTCGCCGCAAAAGGTTAGACTGGTTGTGGATATGATAAGAGGCGAGAATGCACAGTATGCTGTTGAAATGCTTGAATTTGTTAATAAGGCAGCAGCATTACCTGTTAGAAAAGTGATAGAATCTGCTATTGCCAATGCAGAACACAATGATGAAAAAGAAGCAGAGAGTTTGATTATCGTAGAAGCAAGAGTGGATGAGGCTCCAATTTATAAGCGGGGTAGAGCTGTTAGTAAAGGTAGGTATCACAAAATATTGAAGAGAAATTGTCATATCATAGTTGCAGTTCAAGACGAGCAAGGCAAGGAAGTTACGAAGAAGAAATCTACAAAGAAAAAAGTGGATGCAAAGAAGACGCAAGTTAAAAAGTCTGCAGCTAAGAAGAAAATCGAGATTGCAAAAAGGGACGTAAAATCGAATCAGGTTATATCTAAAGATACTGGAAGAAGAGTGCAATCAAAAGGATAATTAAATTAGTTAAATATAATTAGTAAAAATTATGGGTCAAAAGATACATCCAACAGGTTTTAGAATGGCAGTTACAAAGAACTGGAAATCTGTTTGGTATGCAGACAAAGCAAACTATGCGAGTATGCTGCAAAATGATTTAAAGGTCAGAAAATATATTGATAAGAAGCTGAAAACTTCTGGAGTACATGAGGTAAAAATTAAAAGATCCATGAATAGAGTGGTAGTTGAAGTTACTGTAGCTCGACCTGGCGTTGTGATCGGACGAGGTGGAAGCGGAATCGAAGAATTGAAAAAAGAATTAAATAGACTTTTGCGAACAGATGTGGATTTGAAGGTACTTGAAGTTAAGAGACCTGAGACATCAGCGAGATTGATGGGAGGAAATATTAGAGATCAATTAGAACGAAGAATAGTTCCAAAATTTGCAGCGCAAAGAGAAATTGAGAATGCTAGAAATACTGGCGAGGTGGATGGGATTCGAATTTGGGTTTCTGGAAGAATAAAAGGAGTTGAAATTGCTAGAACAGAGAAATTTCAGTGGGGAACTGTTCCTTTGCAGACCCTAAGAGCAGACATTGATTATTATTTTTTGGACGCAGACGTTCCCAATGCTGGAAAGCACGGAATCAAAGTCTGGGTTTATAAGGGAGAGAAATAAAAATGTTGCAACCAAAAAGAACAAAATATAGAAAACAATTTAGAGGAAAAATGAGAGGAAAAGCTACGCGCGCAAGCAAGCTTTCTGTAGGGGATTTTGCCCTGCAGTCACTTCAAAGATCTTGGGTGACTGAGAGGCAACTGGAGGCTGCTAGAAAAGCGATTGTTCGAGAGACAAATAGAAAAGGAAAGTTGTGGCTCAGGATTTTTCCTCAGAAGCCATATACTGGAAAACCTGCTGAAGTTGGTATGGGTAAAGGAAAAGGAGATGTGCAAGGATATGTTTTTGTTGTGAAGCCTGGGAGAATAGTGTTTGAACTAGGAGGAGTTGATGAAGAAGTAGCAACTGCAGCTTTTAAAAGAGCAGGAGACAAATTGCCAGTTAAAACAAGAATTATTAGAGGAAGAAAGTAAATATGGAGTTTCATACATTAAGTAAAAAAAAGCTGGAAGACAAGGTGGTTAAGCTTAGAACTGAGGCAAGTGATTTGTTGTTTGATATAAGATCCGGTGATACGGGGCAGTTAAATGATTATCGTGAAGCAAAGAGAGATCTAGCAAGGGCTTTAACTATACTAAAAGAGAAAGAACTTGGGATCAAAAGAAAAGTAGTTGAGAAAAAACCGGTAGAGAAAAAGACTGCAACTAAAAAAGTAGCTAAAAAAACTATTAAGAAAATTAAAACAAATGGAAAAGAAAAATCAAGTAAGTAAAAAACAAAGAAAGGGAAAGGTCGTCAAAGTTGTAGATGAGAGAACAGCAAAGGTTGTTGTGGAAAGAAAGGCTCCACATCCACTTTATAAGAAAATTGTGAAAAGTCATAAAAAATATTTGGTGGAGACGGGTGGACGAGAATTAAATGTTGGTGATGAAGTTACTATTGAGGAAACCAATCCAGTGTCAAAAAATAAGATGTTTAAAATTGTTAAATGATTCAGAGTCTATCAAGATTAAAAATTGCAGACAATAGTGGAGTAAAAGAGATCATGGTGATTCAAGTTCTGGGACGTGCAAAAGGAGGAAAGTTTCAGCATTCTGGAACAGTAGGCGAGCTTGTAAGTGCAAGTGCGAAAAGTGTACAGCCAAATTCAGAGTTCAAACAAGGGGATATTGTGCACGCAGTTGTAGTGCGGACCAAAAAAGAGATCAGAAGAAAAGATGGAAGTTATGTTAGATTTGATGACAATGCTGCAGTAATTATCGAAAAAGAGAGTGGAGAGCCAAAGGCCACGAGGATATTTGGACCAATAGCAAGAGAACTGAAAGAAAAAGGATTTAACAAGATTATTAGTTTAGCACCAGAGGTATTATGAAGATCAAAAAGGGAGACATTGTAAAAGTTCTTTCTGGAAAATCTCGCGGGAAGCAGGGAAAGGTGATTCATGTGTTGGTTAGTCGGGAAAAAGTTGTGGTGGAAGGTGTGAATATGATCACAAAACACAAAAAAGAAACAGGGGATAAAAAAAATCCTGGAGGAAGAATTGAAATGGAGTCACCAATTCATGTGTCAAATGTGATGTTGGTATGTCCTCATACAGGAAAGCCAACAAGAATAGGATTTAAAATCAATAAAACAACTGGAAAGAAAACCCGAATTAGTAAAAAATCAGGAAAGACTATTACATAATGCAAAACAAACCAAGACTTAAAAAAGAATATTTTGATAAAATACAATCAGAGTTGCAAAAGGAGCTTGGTATAAAAAATATCATGGCAGTCCCAAGATTGGAAAAAATTGTGATCAATGTTGGGTTGGGTGAGGCCAAAAGTGACTCAAAGTTATTGGATGATATGATTGAGGATGTGAGTATGATTGTAGGCCAAAGACCAATTAAGACCAAAGCAAAAAAAGCGATTTCAAATTTCAAGATTCGAGCAGGAGAGGATATCGGACTGAAAGTTACCTTAAGAGCAAACATGATGTGGGAATTTTTTGATAGACTAGTAAATGTAGTAATTCCTAGAATGAGGGATTTTAGAGGAGTTCCATTGAAAGCATTCGATGGAAACGGGAATTACTCTCTTGGAATCAAGGAACATACTGTGTTTCCTGAAATTGATACAAGTAAAGTGACAAAACCAAGGGGAATGCAGATAATTATGGTTGTAAGTGGTGATGACAAAGCTGGTGAGTTGCTTTTGAGGAAGCTTGGAATGCCTTTTGTGAAAAAGGATTAAATTAAATTTTAAAGAACTTAACTTGAGTACAGCAGCACAAGAACACAAAGCAAGAAAATTGAAAGATTTGCACAAAAAAGGTGTTTTGAAGAAACCTACGAGAAAGTTCAATAGGTGCAGTGAGTGCGGTCGCTCTCGTGGATATATCAGATACTTTGATATGTGTAGGATTTGCGTGAGGGAAAAAGCTCATGAAGGGTTGCTACCTGGTGTGACCAAGTCTAGTTGGTAATTTAAAATAAGTTTATCATTATTTAATTATGGTTAATGACACAATAGCGGATTTTCTAACAAGAATTAGAAATGCGCTAGCTCGCCAAAAACAAGAGATTGATGTGCCTTCTTCCAATATGCTGGTAGCAATGGCCAAGATTTTAAAGCAAGAAGGCTTTATTGAGGAGTATTCAGTTGTAAAAGCAACTCCTCAAAATGCTTTGAACATCACGTTGAAATATGCAGATGGAAAATCAGTTATATACAAGTTGCAGCGTGTGTCAAAGCCTGGAGTTCGAAGATACATGGGGTATAGAAATATTCCAAGGGTAAAAAGAGGCGTTGGTATAGCAATCTTTTCTACTCCTCAAGGGCTTATGACTGGCAAAGAGGCCAGAGAAAAGCAAGTTGGAGGAGAATATTTATGTAATATTTGGTAAAAATTTATTTGCAATGTCAAGAATAGGAAAACTACCAATAAAAATTGATAAGGGCGTTGAAGTCAAAGCGGATAAAGGCGGAGATTTCAATCATTTAGTGGTCCATGTTAAGGGGCCAAAAGGGGAGCTTAACAGATCAATCCGAAAGGGAATAGAAGTTGAGATTAAAGATGATGAAGTTTTGCTCACAAGAAAGAATGACACAAAACAAAATAAGGCTTTTCATGGTCTTTACAGATCTCTTGTAGCAAATATGATTCAGGGAGTTCAGGAAGAATTTGTCAAAGAACTCGAGATTGTTGGAGTTGGATTTCGAGCTAATATGAGTGGACAAAATCTTGAGTTGTCTTTGGGATTGACTCATCCAGTTATTGTGCAAATACCTGAAGGGTTGAAGGTTGAAGTGGATGACAAAGTTAATATCAAAATTTCTGGAATTGATAAAGAACAAGTAGGTCATTTTGCTGCAAAGGTGCGAGAGATCAAAAAACCTGAGCCATACAAAGGCAAGGGAATTAGATATAAAGGGGAGCACGTACGTAGAAAAGCAGGTAAAGCTGCGATAGCGACTACCGAATAAAATAGAAACAAAAATTTATGATAAACAAAAATCAAAGAACAAACAAAAGAAAATTAAGAGTGAAGAGTAAGCTACAAAAGGCTGACAGACCAAGATTGATAGTCACAAGATCAAACAAGCATATTTATGCTCAAATAGTCGATCAGACAACTGGAAAGACGCTTGTTGGAGTAAATGACTTTAAAGACAGCTCTTCAGCCAAGAAAATGACAAAGACGCAACTTGCTGAAAATGTCGGGACTGAAATTGCGAAACTCGCTAAAAAAGCAAAAATCAAAGAAGTAGTTTTTGATCGACAAGGATATAAATATCACGGCCGAATCAAAGCTCTAGCTGAAAAAGCAAGAGAGATAGGGTTAAAATTTTAAGGTTTATAAAAAGCAAATGCCTGAAAAAAAAGAAGTAAAATCAAACGAGCTCTCTCCTAAGAAAGTTCTTGAAAAGGTAAAATTCAAGCAAAGACAAAGATCAAGTAGACCAAGGAGATCCAGATCAAAGAAGAAAGAAAGGGATAGCGAATATGATTCAAGAATAATCTCGATTCGAAGGGTAACTAGGGTGTATAAAGGCGGAAAGAGAATGCGGTTAAGTGTAGTAAGTATTGTTGGTGACAAAAAAGGCAAAGTAGGTATTGGTATTGGAAAAGGTGCTGATGTGAGAACAGCAGAGCAGAAGGCAATAACATATGCAAAAAAACATTTTGTAATGATTGAGAGAAGAGGAGATACGATTCCTCACGAAATCAGTCACAAGAAGGGTGCGGCAAAAGTCTTTCTTAGGCCTGCTGCTCCAGGAACTGGGATAATTGCTGGTTCGTCACTTCGTGCTGTGACTGAACTAGCGGGGATAAAAGATATCCTGACAAAAGTCATTGGTACAAGAAATAGCATCAATAACGCATATGCTGCTATTGAAGCATTAAGTTTAGTTAAAAGTTCAAGACGATAAACATGTTGGACAAAATCAAATCACCAAAACAAGTAAGAGGAAAAACAAGAAAAGGGCGTGGAATGTCGAGTGGTAGAGGTGGACACACAGTTGGAAGAGGTCAAAAAGGGCAAAAATCTCGAGCTGGATACAGCTCTCCAAGGCCTGGATTCGAAGGTGGAGCAATGCCATTGTCTAGAAGAATACCTAAATTGAAAGGATTCTCTAGAGGATTTATTACTGCAAGAGAAAGAGTGGTTGTATTAAATGTTGGAGATCTGGCAGTGTTTGAAGAAGGAACAAAAGTTACAAAAAAGGAATTATCAGATAAGGGTTTTGTCAGGACCAAATCTCAAATGGTTTCCGTAAAAGTGCTGTCAAATGGCAATATTAAGAAGAAGCTCCATTTAATTGATATCGCAACCTCAAAAGAGGCCAAGAAAAAAATTGAAAAGGCAGGTGGAACTGTCTTAGAAAAAAAACATAAATGAAAAAGCTCGTTCCAAAGAAAATATTGAAAAATCCTTTTGCTAGAGTCAAGATGCCTGGCAAAATCCGTGCATCAAGCATATCTGTTGTTTTTAGAAATAAAGAACTCAGAAATAAGATTCTTTTTACCGTGTTGGTGATTATTGTGATTCGGTCTTTGAATATTGTGCCGATTCCAGGATTTACTAAGGATGTCATCACTGAAACCTCCGGGGACAGCCCATTTTCGACATTTTATACATTGATTACTGGTGGAAGAATAGATAGTTTTTCAATAGTAGCTATTGGAATCGGCCCATATATCAATGCATCAATTATCATTCAGTTGCTTACATCAGTTATTCCAAAGCTTGAGGAACTCTCAAAAGAGGGGCAAAGAGGAAGGCAGATTATTAATCAGTACACAAGATATTTGACTTTGCCCTTAGCATTGATCCAATCGATTGTGATTATTGTGCTTTTACTCTCGCAATTACAAAATCAAGCAAGTCCAGAAATTGATAATTTTGTAAATTCATTAACTGTCAATGACAAAGTGGCAATGGTTTTAGCGCTCGCGGCAGGCAGTATGATTCTTATGTGGCTTGGAGAGTTGATTACAGATAGAGGAATTGGTAATGGCGCATCAATAGTGATTACTATTGGAATCCTTGGGTCTCTACCAGGGCTTCTAAAACAGGATTTCGAAGTACTGAGCTTGGATTTCTCTCAAGTGGCAAGTGTTGCTGATGTATTTAGATCTAGTTCCTTTTTGCCAATCGTGACTTTGGTACTAGGATTTACTCTAATGATAGTAGGCATTGTCTTTGTCACAGAAGCAACTAGGCGTCTTACCATCCAATATGCAAGACGCGTTAGAAATTCAGGAGCCATGCAAAGCAGTTACTTGCCAATCAAACTCAATCAGGCCGGAGTGATTCCAGTCATTTTTGCTTCATCTCTATTGTCATTCCCACAGATTATAGCTCAATTTGCTACAAATCAGCTTGACTCTGGAATTTTTTATGATATTGCCAATACAGTAAATACTTCGTTCTTGGTGGATTTTGGATCCACTGGCTATTTGATCACTTATTTTGCTTTGATTATTTCATTTTCATACTTTTATACTTTTGTGGTGATGAAACCAGAGGAAGTAGCAGATAATCTTAAAAAGAGTGGAGGATTTATTCCTGGAATTAGACCTGGAGAATCAACTGCAAAATATGTTGCACAGGTTCTGATAAAACTAACTTTTGTTGGATCGATTTTCTTGGCTAGCGTTGCTCTTATTCCGAATCTTTTTAGGGTTGCATTTAGCGAACAAAATTTACTAGTTCTTTCAGGAATAGGAGGAACAAGTATTTTGATTATTGTTGGAGTTATAATCGACACATGTAGACAAATTGGCTCGTATGTAGTCACTAGTAGCTACGAGAAATATAGATAAATGAAGGGATCTTTGATATAATGCTATCAGATTCCTTTAAGAGAATTCTTAAAGGAAATTTTTTATGATTTTGAAAAAATACGCGTGAAAGAAAAAAAAGACAAACTTAAAGTGCGAGGGAAAATCACTGAGGTGCTGCCTGGAACAAAATTTAAGGTGGCGATTACTCTAAATGAGGAAGAACATGAGATATTTGCTTATATCTCTGGTAAAATGAGAATGCACTATATCAAGCTAATTGAAGGTGATGAAGTCGAAATTGAAATGAGTACTTATGATCTAACTAAAGGTAGAATTACTTATCGATTTTAATATGAAAGTAAAGTCGTCAGTTCGAAAAAGGTGTGAGCATTGTTATATTGCTAGACGAAGGAATAGCAAGGGGAAAGTGGTCGTATATATATATTGCAAGAGGAATCCAAGGCATAAACAGCGACAGGGATAATTTTTTGAATTTAATTAAATAATATGGCTAGAGTATTAGGAGTAGAAGTACCAAATGAAAAGAGAATAGATATTTCGCTTACATACATATATGGTATTGGTAGATCTATGGCAAGAAAAGTTTTGGTAATTGCGAATCTGGATCCATCTACTAGAACCAGCGCATTGACAGAGTCCCAGTTGTCGAAATTGGCTCAGATTATAGAGGCAAATCATAAGATTGAGGGAGAGCTCAAGCAGGACGTATTTAGAAATATTAAGAGACTCAAAGATATCAAAAGTTACAGGGGTTTAAGACATAGACTGGGACTACCTGTTAGAGGGCAAAGAACCAGAACAAACGCAGTTACAAGGAAAGGTCGAAACATAGCAGTTGGTGGCCTAAAGAGGAAACTCGAGAAAACATAATCTTAAAATTTTTTTCATGGCAAAGCAAAGCACAACTAAGAAAAGTACAATCAAAAAGACAGTAAAAAAACGAAAGAAGAGACAAGTACAAAAGGTCTTTGTCAAAATCAAAAGTGGATACAATAACACGATAGTGACTATTAGTGACTATGAGGGCAATGCTTTATCTCAAAGTAGTGGTGGAGCTGTTGGATTTAGAGGATCTAAGAAAAGTACAGCGTTTGCTGCAACCAAGGCTGCGGAAGACGCTGTTGCCAAGGCTTCTGCCTATGGTATTAGAGAAGCTGTAATTGTTGTTCGAGGTATGGGAATGGGAAGGCAGGCTGCTGTTAAGGGTATTAGATCAGCAGGATTGAAGATTACTTCGCTTTCAGATTTTACTTCTGTTCCGCATGGTGGCACAACACCAAGAAAGCAACCTAAAAAATAATGAGATACACAGGACCAAAAAGAAAAATTGAACGAAGGGAAAATGCATCAATCTATGGTAGTGATGATTGGAAAAAAAGGCCAACACTCCCTGGAGAGCACCCAGTCTCGAGAAAGAGACCTTCAAACTTCGCAATTCAATTTAGAGAAAAACAGAAAGTTAAAAGAACCTATCTGATGAGCGAAAAACAATTTCGCAAGTTTTTTCAAGAGGCTAGAAAATCAACAGGGAATACTGGTATTAGATTACTTCAATTGTTGGAGATGAGACTTGATAATGTGGTTTTCAGATTAGGCTTGACAAAAACTAGAAATCAAGCAAGACAGTTTGTAAATCATGGCCATGTGAGGGTCAATGGGAAAAAATTAGATATTCCCTCATACAGAGTTAAAATCAAAGACGAAATATCATTAAGTCCAAAACTTGCGAAGAGACCAATTGCTAAGCAGTTGGAACAGGAAGTAAAATTACAGAAGAGGAATGTTCCAAATTGGCTCAAGAAAACAGGTTTTTCTGGTGTGGTTATTTCCGAACCAGTTAGAGAAGATATAGACAAGAGTATTAAAGAGCAGTTCATTATTGAGTTATATTCTAGATAAACATTAAATTATTATATTAATAAAATGCTTGAGATAGACAAATTCAAATTAAAGAAGCTCGTGGAAGAAAACGGATATGGAGAATTTGAGATTGGGCCATTACCTAAAGGATATGGTCACACTATTGCAAATTCGATTCGAAGAATACTTTTATCCTCGATTCAAGGTGCTGCCATAATTTCAGTCCGAATAAATGGAGTGGAGCATGAATATACAACTTTGGAAGGGGTCCAAGATGATGTGTTGGAAGTACTTCTAAGATTGCAAAATCTGGCTATTATTGTGCATACTGAGGATGAGGTTGTTTTGAAGTTGAACAAAAAAGGAAAAAAGAGCGGAGCTGTTGAAGTTAAGGCGTCAGATATAGAGCCAAATCCAGATGTGGAAATAGTTGACGGGGATTTCCTTATTACAAAGTTGACAAAACCAAGTGCCAAGATTGACGCTGAGATTAAAGTCAAAAGAGGATATGGTTTTTCTTTCCCAGACGAAGAGATGCGAAAGGAGATCGGGAATTTACCACTTGGCTCAGACTTCAATCCTGTAACTAGAGTTGAAGTTTATATCAATCCGGCTAGAGTTGGGCAAAGGACTGACTATGAAAAGATTATTTTGAAAGTGACTACAAACAGAACCAAGACTCCAAGTGAAGTTTTGCTTGAGGCTGTGGAAGTGTATGACATGATTGCAAATCGTTTGGTCAATTTAGCAGGGGGTGATGCTGAAGCATTGGAAAGTCAGGTAGTCGAAGAAAAAGAAGAGAATCCGGAGGAGAAAATACTAGTAAGTGAAGTCAATATGTCAACAAGACTTACAAATTCACTTTTAAATTCAGGAATTGCAACACTAAATGAACTCGATGGGAAAAATAAGGAAGAAGTCATGAATTTCAGAGGGATGGGAAGAAAATCATTTGAGGAGTTGATTGAAATTCTAGCTGATTTTGGATTAACTTTATCAGAATGAGGCACAGAGTCCGAACATCAAAACTATCAAGACCAAAAAGTGCAAGAGAATCAATGATTATCTCGCAGGCCAAGACATTATTGAAAAATGACAAATTGGTAACCACAAGAGCGAAGATGAAAGTCACAGTACAGTTTGTTGATGGACTTCTTGCAAAAGTAGTCAAGTTTGATGAGATCAAGGCATTACGCTATGTTGAAAAGGCTCTAAAAGACAAAGAATTTGCGGGTTTTGTAGTTAAAGAGCTAAAGCCAAAATTTGGCAAAAGGACTTCAGGGTTTATTAGAGTACTAAAGCTGGAAAATCGAAAAGGAGATGACGCAAAAATGGCACTAGGTCTTCTTCTAATTGAGAAAAAAGATAAAAAATCAAAGAAAAAAAATGAAAACAAGAGCAATAAAGCAAAATGATCTAAAAATAGATTGGTATGTAGTTGATGCTGATGGAATTCGGCTTGGAAATCTTGCTAGCAAGATTGCTAAACTACTACTTGGCAAGAGAAAAGTCGCGAATATGGGTAATATTGTCGGATCTGACAATGTGATAGTAATTAACGCTAAAAAGGTATCAGTTTATCCAAAAAAGAAGGATTCCAAGAAGTATTATAGACATTCAGGATACATTGGATCTCTGAAGGAAGAGACTCTTGGAGATCTATTGAAGAGAAGGCCTGAAGAGGTGATTAGACGAGCAGTTGATGGTATGCTGCCAAGAAACAAATTAAGACAAAAGATGTTACGGCATTTATTTATTTATTCAGAAGAGGAACATAAGCATCAAGCTCAAAATCCTACAAAAATTAGTATCGAATAATGGAAAAATATACATATACAATTGGACGAAGAAAGAGAGCAACTTCTACTTTGAGGCTTTTTGAGGGCAAGGGAGAATCCTTGATCAATGATAAGCCAACAAAGGAGGTCTATCCTTCAGACGAGGACCAAGCTCTTCTATTTGAGCCATTTGTTTTTGTCGAAAGCGAAGATAAGTACTACTTTACTGCAAAAGTAAAAGGAGGTGGGAAAAAAGCTCAACTTGGGGCAATCAGGCATGCAATAGCAAGAGCGCTTGCAAAGCAAGATAAGGAATACAAAACAATCTTGAAAAAAGAGCTTCTTTTAAGACGCGATGATAGAAAAAAGGAAAGAAAGAAGACTGGTCTTAAAAAGGCTCGAAAAGCTCCTCAATTCTCAAAGAGATAATTGCCACATTATTGCTTCTACCATATAATGATAAGTGGATTTTATATGTTGTTATCTTGTTTAAGAAAGTTCTTATTATAACTATTACCGTTGTTTTGCTTGCTGCTGTGGCATTTTGGTCGCCATGGACCAAGTGGGATATATCTCTTCTTGATATTCTTGGACTTGAAAATGAAGATGATTACGCTGGGCTTCAGGTGTATTCCATCTCAGGCGAGTTGCAGCTTGAGATTGATAATGAAATTGCAGGAAATGTTACACTAGAGGGGTCGCCGTTAGATATCTTTGAAATTGAGCCTGGAGACCATCTAATCACAATCAAAAGAGTTTCAGAAGAGGAGGGTGCAAGTCAGACCTCATATTACGAATTCACCAGGATGGTGAATTTTGTCAGGGGCATCAATACGGTTGTAGCATATGAAATTGGTCCAAGCACTAGATTTTCTGGTGGGTATATCATTTATGCTACTCCAGCAGTTTCCGAAGATATCGTGTCTTTAAATCTTAGAACTGAGCCTGAAAATGCTCAAATTTTTCTTAATGATATCGAAGTGTCTAGTTCCCCAATGACTAATTATGAGCTTGATTTGAGTCAAAACTACAAGATCAGAGTTGTTAAGGATAACAATGAAAGCATAGAATTCGATCTTTTGCCAGAAACCGAGGAAGAGAAAAATTTATTAGTTGGCTATGACTTGAATGTAGATATTAATTTATTTGAATTACCTTTAGAAGTTCGTCAAGAAGATGAGTGAAAAGAATAAAATAAAATCAAGTATTAAGTATCCAACTTCTATCATTATCAGGGGGGATGGTTTTTTGGGAGTTGAGATTGCGAAAAGTTTGATTGAGCAGGGAGGATATGTTGTCGTGATTGACCATGATATTGAGAGTATGATGGAGAAGTACAAGGAAATTGACAATCAGAAGCTTTTAACTTTGCTGGACTTTTCATCCATTGAATACCTAGAAGAGGATTTAAGGAGGCTGGATTATGTTTTCTATCTTGGTCATGAATACTTAAATCTTTCAAATGAAATATCCAGCCAGGAGTTTTTGCAGTCCTCAAATTATCTTGATTTGGTTATCAATCTGACAAACAAATTTGAAGCAAAGCTGCTTCTTTCAGGCTCAATCAAGGCACATCAGATTATCATCAATACGCCAGATATTGCTATCAATCTAGAAGGCGATGCTCGCAAGAAACATGCAATATATACGCAGCTTGAAATACAACGATATTCAGAGGCACTACTTATGGAATCTATTGATAAGCTGGGGCTTGATGCTAGGGTTGTGCGTCTTGGCAGAGTGATTGGAAGAGGCATGAATTTTGATCTTTCAAATAGTTTTGATAAACTTATTTTTCAGGCTGTTCGAAAGGATGATTTTGAAGTGGAAGCAGACGGGCTGGAAACAAATTTTTATATTCATGTTCTTGATGGGGCGTATGGTTTGATAAAGGCCATGTTCACGCAAGGGACCAAGAAAAAGATCTTTTCCTTGTCAAATGAAGAAGAAATTACAGATTTAAGCCTGGCCTATAAATTACAGGAGTTGACTGGCTTAAATCGCGAGATCAAATTCAAAGATTCAAATGACTTGCTACCTCCAATAAGGTTTTATAAGCCGGGGATCAGTTTGTCAACACTTGGTTGGGCTGCAAGAATTCCTTTTACAAGAGCAATAAATCAGGTCATAGACTATGCGAGTGAAATTCTTGCGCAAAAGTCATCTAAAAAATCCGAAAGCCAAGAAGAAGGCTTGGTCCAAGAGGCAGCAGGTGAAATAGACGAGCCCAAAGGAGCGCTTGCTCGCTTGATTGCTGAAAGGAAGATTCAAGATAAGGCCCGAAGGGGAAGTATCTTGATGGCAAGTGAGCAGAGCCGTACCAAAGCCAAAGCTAAACGCAACCTAACAAGAGGAGAAAGATTCCAACGGAAAACGCAGATTATATACGATTCCATAGCATCCAGGCTCACCTTTCTAAAAAAAATCACTGTGGTAGAGGCATTTTTCTACCTAATTTTGTTGACATTCTTTTTGATAATATACGTGGGGATTGTATCCCCTGTGTTTGTTATTGCAAAGAATATCCTCCAGATTGAGTATTACAGGGCTAGTCTGATTGATAACCTTGAGGAGGAGAACTATGCTCATGCTTCAGGTGATTTAGGGCATATTAGTTCTTCGATAGATGAGATGCAACAAAATGTAAAGGACCTAGAGATTGTCTATAAGATTGCTGGAAAACAAGATGAATTTGATACAACTTATTCGTATGTGAGGCAACTTAGCCTTTATACGAATGAATTGGATGGTGCTTTAAGTATTGTAGCTGATTTTGATGAATATTGGAGAACTTCTGAATTGGGAGTGGCGTACCTTCCAAATTCTCAATCACTTTTCAAGCAAACAGGTAAAAGTGGCAGTAGCGAGTCAGAAGAGCTGATCAAGTCTTATGAAAGCCAGATTGACAATTCCATTGACAGTCTTGATACCACATCAGCGCTTCTCTTTAATAGACCCGCAATAACTTTGATTGGTTATGACACTGAAGGAGTGTTGCAGGACTTAAAAGATAATCAGTCAAAATTGATTGAAGCTTTGAATTTAGCTGAAAATTATTCAAGGCTTTTATTATCAGATGATTTGCAAACTATAGCCATAGTTGTGCAGGATAATTCCAGATATACGCCAGCTGGCGGCTATCCTGCTTCAATTGGGTTTGTTCAGGTTAAAGATAGCCAGATAATTGATGTTCATCTAAGCGAGGTCAATAGTGAAAATGATAAAATTATTCCTGGGCTGACTGATTCAGAGATTGGTGAAATACAAACGGCTTCAAGTTCAATAATTGATCCAAATACACTCAAGCTCTCGGATCTGTTTTTGATGAGGGATAGAGAACGATTTAGCGATGATATTGCAGGTTACTATTCAGATCACTTTGGCGTTAATCCTGATCTAATTGTGTATATTGATCTGGAAACTATTGCAAACAGTTTGGAAGCAGTTGGAGCAATAGAATTGAACAAAGTCAAAATTGAAAGAGATACGCTTTTGAACTCTATCAATCTTCTTCAGGCAACAGACAAGACAAGAGAGAAGCGAAATCAGATTATTACAAATATTTTTGCCGCGCAAATAAATAGCATTTTAACTCAAAAAGATAGTCTATACGCAATTTTACCTGAGATTTATGATGCGTCTTTATCCAAATCTATTGGTATTGAAGGTAGAGATATTGATTTGGCCCAAGAGTTGATTCAAGATATCGACTCCCAGTCAGACGATTGGTTGCAAATAGGAATTTTAAGCGATCCAGAAGCCATGGAAGTTCTATCTTTCCCATCCATCGATATAAAAATTGAAGATTCTTTAGATGAGGAGCTGGCGACAATTAGAAAAGTGACTTTGGGACGTGGCAATACAAAAGACTTGGAAAGATTTGTTATATGTCTGCCTACAACAGCCAAGGATTTTGGCTTTGAAGAGGGCCAGGTGTCTATTGGGCAGACGTTTTCGCAAGAGGAGGTTTGTTTGGCTGGAGACTTTGATCTTGAGAAAGAGGTGCAATTTAGTTATACAATTGATAATGGCATTGAAAATTTATCAGATGGGCGGTATAATAAGACTCTTGAACTTATTTCTTCAGCTGGCGTTGATATAGTTTATGACTACGAGGCCAGTATTTCCTCGCGATTCTCGATTGTAGAGGAGCAGGATGTAATCATCTCTAATCAGCAGGTAATATCTGCTGGGACATTGGATGAAAATAAGTTGATAGTTTTTAAGATAGCAAAATGAAAGATGATGTAGTTTTGACCAAAGAAGGTCTTTCCCAACTTGAAAATGAGTTGGAGAAGAGGAAAGATAAGACAAGAAGCGAAATTGCTGAAGCATTGAAACTTGCTAGTGAGCAAGGAGATTTGTCTGAGAATGCGGCCTATAAGACTGCTATGGAGCAAAAGGAATTCAATGAGAACAGGATATCTATTCTTGAGGAGAAAGTTTCTAAAGCTGTTGTAGTGAAAGCGAATCTAGCTGATAAGCATGCTGGTCTTGGAGAGACAGTCATGGTTGAAAGAAAATCAGATGGTGAAAAACGAGAATATTATCTTGTTGGAGAAAGTGAAGCAGATCCAAGCAACTACAAAATATCTATGGAATCTCCAATAGGAAAGGCTCTTCTTGGTAAAAAAATTGGTGCCGCTGTAAAAGTTGCTATGCCAAATGGAGAAGAGGAATTCACAATACTGCAGATTAAATAGAGAACTACAAATTCCCATTACTTCGAGTGGGCCTTGGCTGACATACATACTTAGATTTGCTATAGTGAACAAGGAATTTTAATGCTGTCCTTTGGAAAAACATGCTATTCCGCAAAATATTATGCAAGTGGAGTTCAAGCTCTTTGGTAGCTTGACTGTGAAGCAATTCGTTAGCCTTTCTGGGGGTATTGTGATTGCAGCCATTATTTATTTTATAGGCCTGCCAGCGATACTTGGTTGGCCATTGATAGCTCTTTCTGTAATTATTGGCTTTGCCATGACTTTCGTGACTGTGAACGGGCAGCCATTTAGTAGGTGGTTTGGAAACTTTCTAAGCGCAATGTTTTCTTCGCAAAAGTATGTCTGGAGAAAAGGCGCTCAGACGCCAAGAGCTTTAAAAGGTGGAGCAAAGAAAACTCAGACATCAGATAAGGTCAGTAGAAAAAAGGAATTAGGGGTGACTCCGATCATTGAGGTTGTAAAGACAAGAAATATTCAACTGAATGAGGAGGAGGAAAAAGATCTATCTAGATTAGATAAGTATTTTGAAGCAGAGTTTGATAAATATGAAACACCGGCCCCTAAGAGTAGGCAAAAGAGAACAAGAAAAAGCCAAAGAGTTGACATGCGCAAAGGCAATCTTGCTGGGAATGTGAATCCAGTTGGACGGAACCAGAGACAAGTTAAGGTTGGGCAAAATGAGAGAGTAGTGTTTGAAGATATGAAGAATCAAACAACTAGGCCAATGAGTCAAAATAAAATTGACAAACAGATTGAAGACAAGGTAAAAGAGATATTAAGAAAGCAGAAAAAATTGGATCCATATTTAAAAACGAAAGATGTTGAGAAAGTGGAAAGAGAAATGAAAAAAGAAATGAAACAAATATATCAAGAAATTCAACAATTAAAGGCAACATAATGGCAAAACAACCTTCAACCCAAGAGCATTTGAGTATCGAAGAGATAGTTGATAATATGGTCGTCTTGAAAAATGGAACTGTGTCAATTATTATGGAGACGAGCGCTCTGAATTTCGATCTGCTATCGCCGGAGGAACAGGACGCTAGAATAGTCGCATTTGCAAATTTACTAAACGGAGTAAATTATCCTATTCAAATCTCTATTAGAACTGTTCGCACAGATGTTAGCGAATATATCAAGAGACTGGGAGACTACAAGAACAAGCAGATCTCGGATTCTCTTGTGCGTCAGATAGAGATCTATATACAATTTATCAAGAATCTGACGACAAAGAATGAAATTTTGGATAAACGATTTTTTGTGAGTATCCCGTATAGAGGCATGGTGCTGTCTGATCCAAGTTTGATAAAAAGAATGTTTGGCAGTAAACAAGCAAAAGTTTCCAATATTCAAAAACTTGTTGAAAAGGCGAAAGTAGAGTTATATCCAAAAAGAGATAATATCACGCGACTTTTTAAGAAAATGGGAATATCTGTGACTCAGCTGAATAACAATGACCTTTTGATGTTGTTTTATGAAGTGTATGATCCAGATAAAATTGGATACCAGAGATTGGGATTGACGATTGACGAATATACGACAGGGGTAGTGAGGCCTCTAGAGCAAGAATAATAAAATTAATTTTTGATACTGTCCTGGTTGTGGCCCTATTTGGTTTAATTGGAAATAACAAAAATAAGAAAGGTGTGAAAGCATCAAGAAATGCTTCTACACGTCAAGCAGAGGAAAAGGCTGTACAAAAGTTTACCTCTGGTCTCATTGATATCAAGGATATTATTGCTCCTTCGGCTATTGAAGTAGATTTCAATAGTATTTTGATCGGAGCAAAGTACTTTCGTACATATTTTGTGACAGGGTATCCACGTTTTGTTGGGGCAAACTGGTTGTCTCCTCTTATAAATTTTGATCATCCGGTAGACATTGCAACTTACTACTATCCTGTTCAGACAGCGCAGGTCATGGATCGCTTGAAAAGAAAAATTGGAGAATTTGAAGCTACGATAAATTTGGCTCTGGACGATGGGAAGATACCTGACCCAAGTGTGAAGGTGGCACTTGCTGATGCGCGTGAGCTTCAGGATCAATTAGCTAGCGGTACTGAAAAATATTTCCATTTTGCGTTATACGTAACGGTTAGAGCAGAGAGTATGAAGAGTCTGGAAAAAATCTCCAGACAGATGGAATCAACTCTAGCATCCATTGGTATAATCATCAAAATAGCTACCCTGCAGCAGGAAGAAGGATTTAGAACTACAATGCCAACAAGCCACGATGAGCTATACATTACAAGAAATATGGATACAACTTCGCTTGCCACGACTTTTCCTTTTGTTAGTTCTGAATTGACAATGGAGGAGGGGATTTTATATGGACTAAATAAGCACAATAGCAGTCTTGTAATATTTGATAGATTTAGGCTGGCAAACGCCAATATGGTAGTTTTTGCGACATCCGGAGCTGGGAAGAGCTACTTTGTAAAACTTGAAGCTATGCGGAGTTTGATGTTTGGCACAGAAATCCTAGTCATTGACCCTGAGAAGGAGTATGAAAAATTGTGTAAAACAATTGGAGGAGAATATATTTCCTTTACTCAAGATGGCGATCAAAAATTAAATCCGTTTGAATTATCCGGGGTTTATCAAAAAGATGAGGATGAATTACGGTTTAAGATTCTGACTTTGAATGGGTTAATAAAAATCATGCTTGGTGGTGCTACTACGCCTGAAGAGAGTGCTATACTTGATAGAGCACTAATTCTGACGTATAAGGAAAAAGGCATAACTCCTGATCCTGCTACACAACGAAGACCTGCGCCTATATTATCTGATTTGTACAAAGTTCTTCAGGCAATGGCAGAGCCTCAAGCGCATTCCATGGCAGGTCGACTTGAGAAATTCGTAAAGGGAAGTGCTGCTGGGATATTTGACCAGCCGAGTAATGTCAAGCTGAGAAACACTTTTACAGTTTTTAGTATAAGAGATTTAGCTGATGACTTGAGACCCATCGCTATGTATCTGATGTTGGATTATATATGGACTAGAGTAAAGAGAGATAGAAGAAAAAGACTTCTAGTGATTGATGAGGCATGGTGGTTGATGCAGCATCCTGATGCAGCGAAATTTGTTCATTCGATTGCAAAGAGGGCAAGAAAATATGCGTTAGGGCTTACAACAATAACTCAGGATGTAGAGGATTTTTTAGATAGTGATTATGGGAAGGCAGTTGTCACAAACTCTGCAATTCAGATGCTTCTGAAACAAAGTCCAGCTGCAATAGATAGGATCCAGGATGTATTTTATCTGACAGTAGGAGAAAAAAACTATTTGCTTTCCTCTGGTATTGGTGAAGGTTTATTTTTTGCCGGGTCAAATCATGTAGCAGTACAGGTGATAGCTAGTGAGAATGAGCACAATCTTATTACAACCAATCCAATTGAGCTTTTGGAAAGAGAGAAACAGGAGAAACTTGAAAAAAAGAAATTGGCTGAGAAGCAGCAAGCTTCTCAAGCTCAGCAAGATAATACTAGAAATCAAGGCCAATGAATTTATTAACAGACAACTTTACAATAAATCTTTCGCCACTTAGTCTTGTGGCTTTTGTTGTGGTTCTTGTTCTAGCAGGACTTGGGGTATATGCTTTTTACAAATCCAGAAAGGAAAAAAGTTCAAGGCAAAAAACAGGATTTCTTGGAAAACCTTTATTACAATTTAGTGCGTTGTTTATCATGTTAGCTGCAGTTGCAGGGGTGTACTTTTTATCTGAGGAGGAAACTGGGGTTTTGATTGAAGCTGAAAAGCAGGTAAAAATCGAGATTGAGCATAAAGTGCTAAGTTCTGAAGGGAATAAACGAACAGTACAATTTAGGGCTACTCCTATTGTTGATGGAGATGCTTGGGGAGCTGAAGGTGATAGATTTGATATCATATGGAATATCCGTCCTTCTGCTGAAGTGGAGTCAAAGGGGCAAGAACAGGTTGATTTCTTCGAAGTTTCCAAGTCTTCAGAAGACACAAGCGAATATGTGACCACTTTGCTTTCAGGAAGTTATTCTTTAAAGCTCATAGTTAGCATTGAGGGAGAGAGTTTTGAAGAGATAAAGGATATAGAGATTTAGCCTCTTCATGGTATAATTACCCAACCAATCTAGACAATCGCGCTTTGAGGACTTGTCTTCAAGGTGAGGAAAGTCCGGACATCCAAACTGTGCAGCTTGCTGCACATGGAAAAAAGCACCTTAGAAAGATCTTGATCTATATAAGGCAGGGAGTGATCTCTGGATAATCTCGGCTGCAAAGCACGAGAAAGGGCCACAGAAACATACTGCCCGGCTTTTTAGCTGGGTTAAGTTGAAAAGGTGGGGTAAGAGCTCACCGCAATTTGCAGCAATGCAAATTGGCTAGGTAACCTCTGCTTGATGCAACCAAGTAAATTTTGGGCATAGATAAATGATTGTCCCTCCGACTTGTCGGAGCTACAAAATCCGGCTTATTGATTGGTTCTAGTGTCTTTTGCTTGCTCCTCTGATGCGAAACACAAAGTAGGAAAGGTTTAGAAGAGAAGATACAGCTGCAGCTATGTAGGTAAGAGATGCTGCTACAAGAACTTTTTTTGCTCCTGATATTTCGGACTCATTTAAAAGACCAAATTCCCTAATTATGTTCAAGGCTTTGGTACTTGCGTCAATTTCTATAGGAAGAGTCAGAAAACTAAACAGAGTAGAAAAGGAGAAAAGTATAACTCCAAACCAGGCCATTTGCGTAAAAGCAATTATTAGCCCGATCAGTATTAGAAAATAACCAAGGGTTGTTCCAATGTTTACAATTGGAACGATCAAGGTCCTGATGCGCAGTAGGATTCCCCTTCTTTGGTCCTGTATTGCATGGCCAAGTTCATGGGCTGTAATTGCAACGGCAGCGATCGTTGGCCTCTGCGCAACCTCGGGTGAAAGCGAAAGTAATTTTTCTCTTGGGTTATAGCTATCGCCTAGGGTGGTCCTTGTCTGCTCCAATTTGATCTCTAGGTTGTATTTTTGCACAACTTTTTGCACAGTATCAAAGCCTGTGACACCTCTAATATTTGGCACTTCGGAGTATTTATTTGTCCACAGTTTCAGCAAAAGACTTGCAATGATAGACAAAGCAACTGCTGGAGCTATAAACAAAAAGTATATTGGGTCGAAATAGAGCATGCGCATTGAATAATATCCTATATTATAGCATAGGAAGGCGCGAAGTTGGCTTTTGGTAGTCGTCGAGACTGTTCTTGTGGCCTGCCCGATGACGCCTACTGTTAGCCTTTACGCGGGAGTTGTATAGGATATTTATGTACAATAAATATATACATTGAGTGATGGCTTTGATATGTTGGTGAGGAACATTCACGCGAGTGCTATTTTGTCCTTTAAAGGTCATTTGGCCAGTATTGCGTAGTTTTTGTGTACTTTTTATTGCATTGTGTTGGCAAGGATACTATTTGTGCGACTTCCTGCAAATGTCTGTTGGGAGCGTATTTTGCGAGGGGGTCTCGTTACTATTGGTAAGTTAAGTATCATTATTTGTATCAAATGCTGATTATTTTTAGATGGTCGGATTGGAGATGCAAGGCCCTCGGCATTCCTGCCCATTTGGCACTGTGGTAGCATTCCTGCCATACTTAGGTAGTAATAGAGTAGCACTCTCTCTAGGGTGACGACGGATACTCTTTGGTGGACACCTTGCTGGTGTTGAGTTTTTTGTCTCGAATCTTGAGTTCTATATTTTTGGAAATGATTTATGTTCTACGTGTCCTGTCGTGATGCATGGGCTTTGTCTATACTCGATTGAGTAGTGGGTATTAGTTGATGAGGGGCCTGTATTGTAACAATAAACGTGGACTTTGTTACGTAAAAGCGCTAATGAGGAACTGGATATGATTAGTGAAGTTATACATTTTTGCCATGGCATTTTTTATACTTTTTGCCACTGCCACACCAGCATGGATCGTTTCTGCCTAGATTCGCTTTAGGAGATTTTACAAAAGTTGAGGTCTTTTGCTTGGACTTATTATCTTTTCCTTTGTCGCCATTTTTCATCACATTTTTTATCGAAGTCAGCATCTCTCTTGTCCCTTCGAGCACATCAGATATCTGGTCAACGTTTGTTCTTAGTCCAATACTTGGACCATATGATCGACTGATATTCTTGCCAGTAATTTTGAATATTCGTCTGGAAACGCCAGATTCAATAGTGGTTATCAGGTTCTCAAACAGTCGATAGCTTTCGTTCTTGTATTCGACCAGAGGATCTCTTTGTGCGTAACCACGAAGTCCAACACCTTCACGGAGGTCTTGAATTGTTTCGAGATGTGAGGTCCATGTTTTGTCCATCTCCTCAAGATACAATGTTTTTATAACTTCGCTATAACTATCTTGTAGGTCCTCGATTTTTGACTTGTGCAATTGCCGCATTACCTCTTCTAGGTATTCTCTGATTCCATCTTTGTTTTTGCCTTTAAGTTCCTTTAGAAGTATCTCTTTGGTTTGGGACTCTGTATTTTGTTTTTTTCTAAGCTCATTTAGGGCTTCATCTATTGATTCATCTGGGGCTAAATCAAGAAAATCCTCTATTAGCTTTTCAACATCGATTTTGTCTTCTCTGTCTTCAAGAAAGTGTCTGTCAATTGTAGACTCAAGTTCCTGGAAGAGTATGTCTTGAAAATTCTTTTCTAATTCATTTCTTGCGTTTTTGACCATTATGTCGGTCTTGTCTTTGATGATAATTTCTGGGTAGCGAAGAATTTTTCCTTGAGCGTTTTCTGTCATCTCTAGAAATCCACGACGTTTCGAATAGAATATTTCTCTCTGTTGATTCATCACATCGTCATATTCAACCACTCTTTTTCTAGAATCAAAATGCATATTTTCCATTTTTTTCTGTGCCTTTTCGATTGATCTACCAATTAATCTAGCTTCAATTGGCATATTGTCTGGGATATTTGTCATTTCCATTAGTCTCTGGACTATCTGTCCGCCTTGAATTCTCATGATATCGTCGTCTAGAGATACGAAGAATCTGCTCTCCCCAGGATCGCCTTGTCTGCCAGATCTTCCTCGCAGCTGATTGTCTATTCGCCTGGCTTCGTGCCTTTGGGTACCTATGACGTACAAGCCTCCAAAGTCTGTGACTCCGTCTTCAAGGGGGATATCAGTTCCACGACCAGCCATGTTAGTGGCAATTGTTACTGCACCCTTTCTACCGGCTTTTAGAACGATCTGGGCTTCTCTTTCATGATGTTTTGCATTTAATACTTCGTGTTTGATTCCTCGTTTGTCAACTAATCTGCTTAGATACTCTGAGTCCTCAATTGAGGTTGTCCCAACAAGCATTGGTTGGCCGCTGACATGTCTCTCTTTGATTTCCTCTGCAACAGCATTGAATTTTGCTTCTCGATTTTTATATACCCTATCTGTTTGATCCTTTCTTATTACTGGCTTATTGGTTGGTATGGCAACAGATTCCAAGCCATATATCTTGAAAAACTCTTCAGCTTCGGTCATGATTGTTCCGGAGCCGCCTCCAATAACTTTATATAGTCTGAAAAAATTTTGGAAAGTAATTGTGGCTAGGGTTTGTGATTCCCTTTTGATCTCTACTTTTTCTTTTGCTTCTATTGCTTGATGCAACCCTTCAGAGTACCTTCTTCCAGGCAGTACTCGTCCTGTAAATTGATCAACAATAAGTATTTGGCCTTCCTTTACCAAGTAATCGATATCCTTTTTGTATAGGGCCAATGCTTTTAACGCATTCTCTAGGTGGTGCGCCATTTGATAATCTTCCCATATATTTTTTACTCCAAGCATCTTTTCTGCTTTGGTTGTGCCTTTTTCTGTGAGTACAGAGGATCTGGCCTTTTCATCTGTTGTATAATCTTGATCAGCATCAAGTTGCATTACAAGTGAGGCAAATTTTACGTACATTTCATTGGATATGGCTGCTGGCGCAGAAATTATCAGTGGTGTCCTTGCTTCATCTATGAGAATAGAATCAGCTTCATCAATGATTACAAAGTACAACTCACTCTGTTTTATATCTTCTAGATTTCTTGCCATATTGTCTCGAAGATAGTCAAATCCGAATTCATTATTTGTCCCATATACTACATTGCAAAGATAGGCGTCTTTTTTGTCGCATTCGATCAAATTATATCCACGCATAGCTGCAATTTTGAGATTCCCGCTCTTCTTGAAGAAATCCTTCATCTCTTTGTAAGTATCCTCTCCTTTTAATTGTTTTACTTCTTTGTTTGTGATGAATTTATAGCTACCAGATGAGGTAACAATTCCGACACTAAGGCCTAGTGTTGAAGCAATGTGTCCTGCATACTCTCCACCCACTTTCGCAAGATAGTCGTTGACGGTCACGACATGCGAGCCTCGGCCAGTTAGGGCATATAGAAAAGCAGGAAGTTGAAAAACCATGGTTTTTCCTTCTCCAGTTTTAAGTTCTGTGAGTCTTTGTCCTTGGGCTAAAATTGCGCTTGCTGAGTATTGTACATCAAAGTAATGAATTCCGATTTTTCTTTTGTAGATTTCGTTAACGGTTGCAAAAAATTCAGGGGCGAATTCTAGAAGTTTGTCCTGTACTACTTTTTCGTGACCAAGAAGTTCTTTCCTTTCCTGAACGGTTTTTAGAGCAATTTTTTCTTCTTCTGGGATTTTCTCTACAAGACTTTGAACTTCTTTACGCATGAGTTCAACGCGATCATTGAGATCCTTTATGGAGAGCTTTTCAAGTTCGGGTTCAATTGCGTGCGCAGCATCAACAATAGGCGCTACGCCTCTGATCGCTTTTTCATTAGAGTCGATGAATGAGCCAAATAGTTTCTTTAACATAGGTTTGCACTCTTAAATTAGAAAATGACTTAAGAAGTTTACCACATTTTAGGAAATTCGTGTTGCAAGCACGACTATTCTGTGGCTGTCTGAACCGATTCTCCCATCTTCCTTAGCGCAGGAGATGAGTTTGATGACAGATTCGTCACTAGCGTGGTAGATGTTGATATCGCTTCCTGGTGTCACAGCAATTGAATCTACTTTGTAATAGGCCTGCGTTCCGTCAGCAAAGTTGATGAATAGGCTATCGCCTTCTTTGACTTTATCAAGGTCCCAGCATGATTTTGGATCAAATACTTTGAAAAACCTTCTGTGGCATAGAAAAATTGCTTCCCCGTCGAGTGGGTGATTACTTGGATAATGCCAAGCTCCACTATCAACCGCGCTGTCTCCATCATCACTAACCACAATGGGAGAATCAAACCTTATGCTAGGTATTTGGATAGATTTCATAGCTGGGTTGGCTTGTCTATCAGGGATAGGGAAGTTGTAGTTATATACTGGCCTGGTTCTTACCTCTTTTTCCTCCTTTTTTTCTGGCGCCTCTTCTTCAGAAACTTCCTCTAGAGCTGGAACAGCGAAATTGTAGTTTGTATTTCTCTCAAAAACACTAACTTTCCTATCTGGTTCAAGTGCATATGCGGTACCAAGATCAAGATCTCTAATAGTTGTGACAAGAGAATATATGACTCCAACAAGAGAAATTATGCAGATCAGAATAACTATTAAAATTGTTAGGATTACTCCTTGATTTTCTGAAACCATGATTAGAATAATAAGCCTATAGCATTATAGCGAATTCTGGTTGTTTTTGTCTATATTTAACAAGTTTTTGGTAATAGTAGCGTTTTTAGGCGTTATAGTAAATGATAGCGTCAATGAATTTTGACATACTATAGGTTGTCTATTTTGTAAAAATCTTATATAATTAACATAGATCATGAAAAGACTAAAAATATCAATCAAAAAATTATTGATCATTTATTCTGCGATAATCGTTGCGGTTGGAATTTTTTCTAGTTCAGCGTTGTTTTATAAAGATAGGGATGTAAGTGCTGCTGGATGGGTAGTAAATGGGGAGGTTGGAAATTGTCTAGGGAGTAGTTGTATCTGTACACTACAAGGTGGCTGTGAGGTATGGAGACATGTTTGCCGTGAAGAGAGACAAAGTGGAATTTGTATTAGTTCAAATCCGGAGCGATTGCCCGATATGGCTTTTGGAGACAACAGGTCTTATTCCTCTTTCTATTCAGGATTGGAGTGTGCCTACATTCAAATTGATGTGAATTATCATGGCTCCGACCCTAGCGCGGCTGATCACGGGGGCGTTACTTTCTTTTGGGACGACTGGTCAGTCTGCGGTGAAGAACCACCGCCACCACCACCTCCTCCAGGGGACGACGATGAACCACCTGGACCACCTCCAGATGATGGGGGAGAAGGATGTCCTTATGATAGCACTGAAGCTAGAGTTAGAAAAAATCCTGGAGATACATGGCTGCAATCAATGGAATTAGTCTGCGGGGAAAGTTTCTATGTAGGTTCATTCCATAATAACAATTTTACTAAATTTGCAAATGATACCGTCATGAGGGTGACTCCACCTGTCGGAGTCGACAAGTATCTTGGCAACAACCAGATTTATCAGACATCTGCACTTGGAAAGTATGATGTGTATGTGGGAACTCTTATCCCTGGAACAGACAATAAATGGTACAAGGAAGCAGAATGTTTGGGCTATGCCAACGTAATCTGTGTGGAAGAGGCAGGCGCCGGTGGATTTAGAATTACAAAAGTAGCTACAAATGAAAAGGGGCCATACGATCTTGGAGCAATTGTGAATTTCAGGGTTGTGATTGAAAACACTGGAGACCAAACTTTGAATGCAATAGCCTACAGAGATGTTTTTGACAGCAGCTATTTGGAGTTTGTTTATGTTCTAGCAGTTTCTCCAAGTTATCCTGGAGGTTTTGATATGACTCCTCATCTTTCGGTAAGTAAGAATGGCAACATCACTACTCTATCAAATCCAGACATTACGAGTCAGCTTGGTGATCTAGGCCCTGGACAGTTGATTTACTTTGACTACACATTTCGAGCAAAAAGTGCTTCAAGCAGAGCTTGTAATGATGCTTTTGCAAAACCAGAGGGGTTAAGTGAAAAGCAGGCAAGAGACTGTGTAGGAATTTTAATTTCGACCGATATTTAAAACGGAATCCGAGAGTATACAGAATAAACAGGTCCTTTTTTCGTCAGCTTGCTTTCAATTATTTGGAGCTCCTCAACCTTAAATTTTGTTGGACTAAAGTCAAATTCATCTAGAAGACTTCTAATCTCTTTTATCTGTCTCTTGCCAATATCTTTTTTCACTCGAGCGATCGTAATATGTGCTAAGTGTTTCTGACTATCTTTTCTAGAAATAATATCAGGCAATTCTTCTCTTTTAGCAATGTCTTGAATAGTGTGAATTAAATTTTTGAGTTTTTCATTTAGGGTTACACTCATATGTATTACCTTCGGATCAGTTCTTTTCTCAAATCCAAATTTAATTGACTCTGTTGATAAATACTGAACGTTTAGTAAACTTGATCGTTGCAATAACGAGGAAGTGATTTGATCAGCAGATTGAGTGGCCACATCATTGCCCAAAAATTTCAGAGTCAAATGCGTTTGTTCTATATTTACGAATCGAAATTTGTACGCATACTTTGCCAAATGCCTTTGAATGTCTCTAATCTGGGCCCGTATCTCTCTTGGAGGTTTAATTGCTACAAATAGCCGATGCCCTTGTTTGATTTTCTTCTTATATTTTTTTTCCATAACAGAAAGTATACACTAATGAGGGGGTTCTACAAGTCCATATCCGCCATTTTTTCTTTTGTAAACCATCGAGTATTTATCACTTTCTATATTTCTAAAAAGAAACGAATTGTAGCCTAGGAGTTCCATTGCCTCTATCGCTTCTGCAGGATGTTTCGGGCTGTCATCTTCGTATGTCTTGCGTTTCGCAACAAATGGCTCATAGTCTTCATATGAATCGAGCGCTTCTGCATCAATTTTTGTAGCGGTTTTTGCAAGTTTCCATTTTTTCCTGCCTTGCCATTTGCGGTAGAGATCATGATACCTTTTCAATCTTCTAAAAAGCACCCTTTCCAATTTATCAACTAGGGCATAAACATCTGAGCCACTATCCTCAACTTTAATAAATGCTTTAGGTAGATTGACATTGATTTCTAGTTTGAAATTATTATCTACGCCTGTCTGAGCCGAATTATTTATGATTTCCACTTCGATTAGAAGAGCTTCTTGGAGTAACTTTTCATGCTTGTTGATTTTCGTGGTCAGGTATTTCTTGATTGGATCTGTCAGCTCTAAATTGCGGCCAGTCAACTTTAGTTTCTGCATGCTAGAAAAGTAAAAGATAAGATAGACCTTGCTAAGATTATAACGATGAAATAGTGATTTTTTGCAGTTATTTGATTCCGTAGAGAAGGACAAAACTTAAAGACAGGATAATCGTATATTCCAGAAGTACGAATTTTTGTAAGGTGCCATCCTGTTTGTGATGAATTAGTGCGCCAAAAAGATAAAAGCAAGTTGCAAGCATAAAAGAAGTCCTAAGTACAGATTCAAAATGCTCGAATAATGATATGGCAATCGCAGTAGAGATGAGGCTGGCCACAATTATTAGCAAATAAAACACAGGATCCAGATCCAATTTTTCAATAAAAAGAATCAAAAATGAGATGATCACTAGAACGAAAATTGCAGCAATTACAAAAATAAGGTTAATGTCGTAAATGCTTGCAATATTTAAAACCGCGTTGGACAGACTGAATATTCCAAAAATCACAGAAAATACATAGATGAAGTGCGTTGCCATTTCTAGTTTGAATTTGTCCTCAAAATAGGCTCGAATATTGATGAATAGAATTGAGAATGATAGAAATATCGTTAGAAAAAGGATTACTGTCATGAAGTTGATGGGATTGAAGAAAATGAAAATGTTAAAGCTCGCAAAAAGTATCAATGGTAAAAATTTGTGATAGATTGTTGTTTGAATATAAGAATATCTGTTGACTTTTGGAAGTCCCATTTGCTCTAATTTGACTGACGAGACAGTTATTATGGTGTAAAGTTCGAGCATAAAGATCAGAAGATTGATGGCAAGGGCCACAATATAATGTGTTAGCGAACTTTCAGGGCGGATATGAACAAGTAGATAAATCCCAAGCGTCAGGATGGCTGAATAAAGGAGTGCTCTTTTATTTAAATCAAGGTTTATCATGTCTGCTGTCCTTCAAGTAGTTCCCCGGCAGTACCTCCGGCTATAGATATCATTAGCAATATTGCAAAGATTGATAAATGGTGTTGGGTTTTTGTTCTAATCACACCTAGTGGCAAATCAATATGCGCAAGCGCATAATAGTCAATTAACATGAGGATGATGATGAATCCAATGAACATGATATTTATTATTCTTCTTACTCCTATCTCCTTGAAAATTGGAAGGTTTATGGATTCCTCCTGTTCGAAATCCCTATCAAATTTTGCTATGTCTTTTTTGATAGAGGCAAGGTTGAAAGTCTCATCAGTTTTGTTTGTAGCAAGATCATAGGCAGTTAATTGAATATCTTCTAGATCTTGAAGAACTTTCTTGGGTATTTGAATTGACCATTTGTCCGCATGAGTTTTAGTAAACTCCAGCTCAAGTGTGGAGCTTTCAATACTTAAAATATCTTCGCTTGTTGTTAATTCTAGAGTTATAATGTTCTCGTTTTCTTTGACAATTGAATCAAATGCAAGCGAATCTAATCCTGGTGCAATAGTATCAACAGTAAACGTTGATGTAGCAGATAAGTTCTGTTGGGTGTGTATCGCTTCGACTGTATGTTCTCCATCAACTAGGGCAGATTCTTTTGGGACTCTATAGGTGAAGATTCCTTGTTCGCAAATTGACTCTCCAATCTTTTCAGAATTGTCACGAATTGTGACCCGGCCATCAGGTCCGCTTCCATAAATTTCTGGAGTATTGGTATTTAATATTTCGCCATCTTGAGGTTGTAGGATGGTTATATCGCTTGGAGTCCCCTGAGAAGTTTGAGTTCCACTATATGATCCTTCTGAATTTGAAGTACTCTGACTTGCAAAGTGGATAACTATTACAGCATTATTGGAAATTCCTTGAAAATCTCCATGCACGATTGCAATTCCAATTTCTTCAAATTCTGCTCTAAGAATATTGTCGCGGTGGGTTTTGCTATTCATCCAGGCATTGAAGACCTTTTGATTATTTGTGAATCCTTCAGCTAGATTTTCTCCTGCAAAAATATAGTCATACTCTGCCTCGTCAAAAAAATCCCAGGGCGATTTGCCATCAGGACAATAATGGTCCCAGCAGTTGGCCGCCAACATGGCTTGCGCTTTTTCTTGGGCAGACTCCACCAGTTTGCTATTTAGTTTGAGTTCCCCCAGGTCATTTTTAGTCCTTTCCTGATTGTGCAAAGATAAAATATTTTGTGAATCAACTGCGGCTGAAGCTTGAAGAGCTGAGATATCAGCAGTTACAACGTTGAAAACCAGTAGGATAAGTGCGTATAGAGTGATTATGCCTCTTTTTAGCAAAATCGGTGTATACTTATTTTCTTTTGTTGGAATAAAGTATTTCTGTAGCATCTCAAAAACATTGTATAGAAGTAGAGTTTTTGTGTCTATAGCCATCAAAAGTCTGGTGTAATATAATCAAAGAAACTAATTAGCTATTATCATCAAAAAAATGAAGGTAAGAACTCGAATTGCACCTAGTCCAACAGGATCGGTTCATATAGGATCAATACATAATGCTCTTTTTGCACATGCTTTAGCAAAACACAATGGTGGGGATTTTATACTTCGCGTTGAAGATACCGATCAAGAAAGATATGTGGAAGGTGCAGCAGAAGAAGTATATGAAATTTTGGATATATTTGGCTTGGCTCCAGATGAAGGTCCAGTTCAGGGTGGCCCTTATGCACCATATATTCAGTCTAAAAGAGTTGATTCGGGTGTATACGAGCAAACGACAGAGAAATTAGTTCAGAAGGGCCACGCATACTATTGTTTTCATACAAAAGAGGAGCTTGAGCAAATGCGGGAAAGTATGGACAAAAGAACAGCATTTAGATCGAAATATAGAGACATGGATCCTGATGAGGCAAAAAAGAAGGTCGAGGACAAAGAGGAATATGTCATCCGCTTAAAAGTTCCGGTGGGGGAGACAATTACCTTGGACGATGCCATTCTTGGACAAGTGGAATGGAACTCAGATGATATTGATGACCAAGTTCTTCTCAAATCAGACGGTTTTCCAACGTATCATTTGGCAGTTGTAGTAGACGATAATATAATGAAAATTTCTCACATTACAAGGTCCTATGAGTGGCTAGCTAGCACTCCAAAGCAGGTTCTGCTATACAAATATCTTGAATTTGATCAGCCAATTTTTGCTCATAGTTCTTTGGTTTTGGACCCTGACGGAGGGAAATTGTCTAAGCGGAAGGGAAATGTCTCAGCTAAATCATTTCTTGAGCAAGGCTATTTGCCCGAAGCTATCAAGAATTTTTTGATGCTTCTTGGATGGGCTCCTCCGATTGAAAGAAAGCATGGAGAAAAAGAAAGGGAAATTTTTTCCCACAAGGAATTTATTGATATGTACGAGTTGAAAGACAGGCAAAAGACCAATGCGGTTTTCAATAGAAAAAAATTAATTTGGTTTAATCAGCAGTATATAAAGTCATATGAGAGTAGCGAGCTGCTTGGTATTTTCAAAAAGTGGCTTGAAAAGTTTTCGCAAGCTCCGGAATTGCTTGAAGAGATTCAAGGTGATGAGAAAAAATATGCTAAAGCTATTGATTTAGTCAAAATGAGGGCCAGGACTCTCAAAGAAGTTGTAGAAATGTTGAATTTCTTCTATCAAAGGCCTGAAGGCATAGACTGGAATATAAAGCAGCTTGAAAAGGCAAAGGGCAAGATTCAGCAATTGAAGGAGGATATAATTGAATTGATGGATGGTATGGACGCGGACACAAAAACTTGGACGAACGATGAATGGGCAGAAAAGATGAAAAGTTTATCTGAGAAGTATGGACTAAAAACAGGAGACTCTTTTATGGTTCTGCGAGTAGCCGTAGTTGGAACGCCATTTTCGCCGCCTTTATTTGAGAGTCTGCAAATTCTTGGAAAAGCAGAAATACTGAAAAGACTTCGACAATGAAGAAGAAGCTATTTGTTTTTGTTCTCTGTTTGGTTTTATTTGGTTTGTCGTATGGCCAGGTATCTGCCAGTGACAATGAGCTTGAGGTAGAACAAAGAATAGATATCCTGGATGCTAATCAAGTGATTTTTACATATGTGCTCAGGATTTCTAATAACTCCAAAACAGATTTGATATATGAAGCAGAAATTAGTTTCCCTTATGAGGATTTTGAAATAGTGTATTTTACAAACATTGACGATGCCCAGAAGAAGAGGAATCTAGTGGAATTGGATTTCTTTGATTCTCCAATAAATGTCGGTGCAGAAAGAGAGATTATTCTTAGGATCAAAGTCCATAGGACAATTGATACTTGGTATGGGCTCAAGAGATTTTCAATCAGGAAATTTGAGGCACAGCTTCCGATAAGCAAATATAGATTGGTCCTGAATTATCCTCAAAGTTGGGAAGATTTGAGATATAGTTCTAAAATGCTGGATCGAAATGAACTTGGCGTTTTGATAACTGAAAAAAATCAAAACTTTGATTTTGTCTGGGGAAAAGTCTCTGACATCAACGCAACATATGAATTTGATATTGAACAGGGAGGAGATGATGCATTGATTCCTTTGATAGGTAGTTCCAGATTTCAAAAAGCCTATATCAAAAATTTTGATTTAGTGGAGGAGGTGCTTTTTGACAGAAGCGGAAACATCTATGCAGTGGTTCTTGAAGGGAATAAGAAGGAGTTTAGTGTGAGTGCGGATTTATATTTTAGAGAAAGAGAGAAAGAAAACGAGACTGATTATTTGCAAGAGTATGATTACGAATTTTCAAAGATTGAGGGAGAATCCTCTCTAGCTAGAGTACAAGGCGTTCTCGAAAACTTGAGTAATGATTTTGAACTAACAAAGCGCGTAGATCTGGATAAAAGTTTTGAACAAATGCAAGGGGATCCTTATAATCTAGTGTTCATTACCTTGGGATGGTTTCGTTCAGAAAAAGTGGAATCATACATTAGTGTTGGATGGGATTTTTCAACAGCAACCCAGGATAGTGCATATAGGTATTGGGTTAATTGGAAAAGTGAAGACGGATGGCAGCGCATCAATCCTTTGAAATTTGTTTCAAGGCAAACAAATAATTACGAAGAGGTTTCACCTGAGAAAATTACCCTTTTGGATATTACTGAAATTTCGGATGATTCATTTCAAGGTTACGCAAATTTGCTCAAGAATGAGTTTTATCCGGCGTTGTCACCTGCTTCTAAGGAAAATGATACGCAGGAAAGTGCAAATGTGCGCGTGATCTGGGACGAAGATTCCTCTGGTTTTAACTTAATTAAAGGAAAAATAAATGTTGAGAATAATTCCAATGAAATTTTAGTAATTGAGAATTTCGTCGTGAATGGCAAGACAGTCCAGCTAAGCCCTCATTACAAAGACTACAAAATTGGAGTCTTGCCAGGAAACTATAAAGTGTTTGAGATTGAGTATGCTAGGGATTTAAAAGAGGTGTTTCAAAGTGTGCAGAACTTAGACTACACCCTGTCATATAGCATAGATTCAACGCAAGAGAGCTATAACAATCAAGAGAGCATAAAGAACCTGCAAATAGACCTCAGGGATTTGGAAGCTTCTGTTTTTTTAGGTATTTTCATGTTTGTAGTATTATTAAGTAGTATAGCTAAAAAAGTTAGATATCGACCAAGGATAAAGTTTAGGGTAGAATGGTTTAAGAAATATTAAATACTGCCCATATGTCTGAAGGTAGAGTTTATGATTTAAACAACGTGAATGCAGGAATTTCTCAGGAGGAGATAGGCTTTCAAGCCTTTGAGATGATGCAACTTTGCGCAAAAGGAATTCTGCTTCCTCAAAGTTACTGCTTGCCAATACAGGTTTTTGATGATTTTGTTCAGCAGAATAATTTAGTAGATTTCATAATCAACGCCTTAAGTGAAATCGCACAGAAACCAAAGAAACTTGAAAAGATCTCAAAGTCGATACAAAAAGAGATTCTTAATGCGAAATTTGATAGTACTTTGAAAGAAGAAGTTGTTGATCTATATAAAAGGTTTTCAGGTTCTGGTAAAAATGCTGTAAATGTTCGCGCTTCAACTACCGTAAAGGAACTAGATGATTCTCTTGTTGAAGCTGCTGTTCTAAAAACCTCTGTATTTGGGATTGATAGTTTATTTAAGGCAATCCGAGAGATTTGGGCAGAGCTGTTTTCTCCAGCAGCAATGCAGTATAGAGAAGACATAAAGTATGAAGGTCCTTTAACGCTTGCGATAATAATTTCCAAAGAACCTGTTGCTGAGGTTTCAGTGATAGCACATAGTCTAGGCCCAATTAGAGAAAAAGACGAAATTGAGCTTGAAGCTATTCTTGGGGATATCTATCCTTTGATTGAAGGCGAATTGAATGGGGATAGATATGTGTGCAGATTATCAACTAGTGAGATTCTTGAAAAAAATGTAATTGAACAAAAATGGATGGTTGTGAATAAATTCTCAAAAGGAAAATTTCAAAAGCAGAAACTCAAGATTTCTCCAATTTGGAAAAGTAAGCAGAAATTATCAGAACGACAGATTATAACCACTTTAGAGACTACAAAGTTCTTGATATCAGAATATAAGGTTCCTATTGACGCATATTTTGCGGTTGAACTTGGGAAGATCTATCTTCTAGAAGTCAAAAAAGTAGAGGGTGTGGAGAATATGTTTGGCGAGGCATCTTCAAATTTGATGGAATTGAAGACCAAATTGGAAATGCCCGTGGAGGAAGTGGACGCGCCTGTCCCTGTGGCAGAACCAGCCCCAGTTCCAGTCCCGGACCCGGAGAAAAAAACGATAAGGGAGTATGTTGAGGAGGTCGAAGATATTTTAGAGGAGGAAGTAGGGGGCTCAGCAAAGGACCCGGGCTCAGCTCAAGAAATAATTGCAGAAAAGCAGCTTCATACAGTCTTGAATCTATATGTCAATAATTTCAGTAAACAGGAGTATAGAAAATTCAAAAATAATATAGAGGGCATTGTAGGATTAAGTGGAGACGCATTTGTAAAAAAACTAGCAACTCCGGTGAGTGCTCTTATAGAAAATAAGGAAAAAAGCCTGGGACTTCTGGTCAATTATTTAAATAAAATTGTAAAGGAAGTGAAGTGCCCAGTAATTTATCAATTTGCAAGCGAAGTCTACAGACAAGAAGGTGCTTCGTTTGGAGCAGCAAGACTCAAAGGTGGACAGTCTTTGTTTGAGATCGAGATCGAAGCAGTTAGGTATTTACGCAATAAATTGAAGTTCAAAAATTTGTGGGTTACTGTTCCTTTTATAAGAAGTGATAAGGAATTTCTGGAGGTAAAGAAGATGATTTATTTGGCAAAATTAAGGCGGTCTCCTTCATTTAAAATATTTGCTACTATTGATAATCCTGCTAGTGCTCTGATTACTGAGGATCTGGTTGAAGCTGGTGTAGACGGATTGGTGTATGAGGCTTCTGATATTGCAAGAAATATTTTAGGCTTTTTTAGTGACGGGGAGAGTCCTGTTGATGCGCTTGAGAAGATATTGGAGATGAGTTTGAGAGTAGCTTCGGATAGAAGAGTGAAATCGATAGTTAACTCTCGAAATGTTCAGAAGAGTTTGGATATCAAAAAACTGGTCGGTTATGGGGCCACTGGACTGGCGGTTGATATAAAAGAAGTGATGGATATGAAGAAGCAGCTCAAGGATATTGAGGTGGCTAGATTGAAATAAGCCTTTACTGTAGTTCTTTGAGGGCGGGTTTATTGTCCCTTTTTCCTGCAATTACTTTCTCCACTTCATGAAATTTTTCTATTACGGTTTGTTTGGTTTTTGCTTCCAGGTTCAGGCGAATCAAGGGTTGGGTATTTGATGGTCTGAGATTGAATCTCCAGTCGTCTGCTTCAATGCTTACCCCGTCAATATAGTCAAAATCTAGATCCTTGTAGTTCTCTTGATAGTATTTTTCTACGCGACTAATGGCTTCTTTTGTGTCTTGCACCTGATAATTAACCTCTCCTGATTTTGGATATTTTTCATACAGTATATCTAGTTTTTCGTCAAAATCGAGTCCAAGTGAAAGTAGCTTGAGCATGATGGCTATGGTGATCATGCCGCTATCTGCGTCATAAAAATTTTTGTAGAAAAAGTGTGAGCTATTTTCAGCGCCAAAAACTGCCTTGTTTTTTTTCATTGAGTTCTTGAAAAACGAATGGCCTGCCTTACATCTAATACCGATTCCTCCAAATCGTTCAACAATATCATCAACTGGTCCGATTACTCGTGGATCGAGGATGATCTTTGATTTTGGGTAAAGCGTAAGGAAATACTCAGTAAGGATCGAAGCTATATAGACCCCGTCTGGATTTCTTCCCTTGTTATCAATAAAAAATGTTCGATCTCCGTCACCGTCTATTGCAATTCCAATATCGGCCTGTTGAGATTTAGTTTTTTCTATGATTTCCTCTACATTTTCTAGTTCAATTGGGTTTGCAATATGATTTGGGAATGTGTCATCGGGGTCAAAATACATCTTTGTAACATCCAATGGAAGATCTCCAAAGACATAATCAAATAATTTTCCACCTATCCCATTCCCTGCGTCTACTATGACCTTTAGGGGTTTTATTTTGGTGTCTCCAATAAAACTTAGTACCTTTTCCTTAAAGGCAGGGTATACGTCGATTTCTTTAACTTGGCCAGGCTCTTTTGTCGTTTCAAAGACATTCTTAAGCATTAATTCCTTTACCTCATTTAATCCATAGTCCCCACTAAGCGCTGATGCGCCTTTTGCAATCATCTTGCATCCGTTCCATCCAGGCGGATTGTGTGATGCTGTGATAGTTGCTCCTCCATCAAACGAGCTATCTGATCCTACTGCAAAATAAAGCATCTCGGTCCCGATCTCTCCTATATCCACTACGTCACAGCCAAGGGAGGTGGCTCCTTTTATAAACGCTTGTTTGTATTTAACTCCGGTTTTTCGAATGTCGTTCCCTATTGCGATTTTTTTGGCTTTCAAAAATGTGACAAAAGCTTTACCTAGGCTCTCGAAAAATTCTTCATCAAGCTCCTCAGGGTCGTGTCCTCTAATGTCATAGGCATGGAAAACTGAGTCCAGGTTTTTTGTAGTGATAGTTGACATTAGCTTCATATAAGAACCGTACGCTAGCTTACAATTTTTCGTACTTGAGTTCAAGTATTTTTCGCACATATTTGTCCTGTGGTTCTACCGATTGCATTCGTTGTAATATTTTGTCTTGGCTTTCCACTGTTAGATTTATACCCCAGCCGATTGTCCTCTCTATTCCTCCAGCCATGTTCAAGTCATCAGTTATGACTATTCCTTCAAATCCGAGATCCCCCTCCAGGATTTCAACGTACTTGTACGAAATGCTAGCAGGGTTTTTCTTGTCAATTTGAGGACTGATAATGTGGCCAAGCATAATAATCTCTGCTCCGGAATCTATGCCTACCTTAAAGGGACGAAATTCGTGTGAATTTAGTTCTTCCAGCGAGAGATCAATAATTGGGAATTCCTCATGCGAATCAATCGATGTCCTCCCATGTCCTGGAAAATGTTTTAAGGATGTGATCATTTTTTCTTCTTGTTGGGTTTTTACTATTTGTTCAATAATTTGACTCATTGCTTCTGGAGATGAGCTAAAGCTTCTTTCATACATTATTGAATTTTCATCAGCTATATCGCATACAGGTGCCAAGATAAGGTTAATGCCAGCTTCTTGCAATATACGGCTTCGATGCTTTGTGATCTCAGCAATAAGATTTAGGTCATCTTTTTGTCCTAGCTCGCGCGCACCAAAATCAGAGTACTCATCCCAGGGAATCCTAGAAACTTTTCCCCCTTCTTGGTCAATTGCTATTAGTATTCGTGTGTTTACTTTCGTTTTCAAGTCATCAGTGAGTGTTTTTAGCTGCTCTGGGGTCGTTACATTTTTGCTAAAAAGTATGACGCCGCCGATGTGATTGTCTGTGAGAAATCTCTCCGTGTCTTTGTCTAGTGTCGGTCCTGGTATCGAAACCATGAAGAGCTCTCCTTTTTTCTCTTTATCTGTTAAAAAAGCGATTTTCCTATCAAGAAAATCATCAAGGGAA
>Ga0114923_10000192_pt1 | contig 49064 bp, 64 predicted proteins | sample SumtaG_FD_89578 | JGI IMG/M metagenome (GOLD analysis project Ga0114923, IMG submission 89578) | Deep subsurface microbial communities from Indian Ocean to uncover new lineages of life (NeLLi) - Sumatra_00157 metaG | ecosystem: Environmental > Aquatic > Marine > Oceanic > Sediment | place: near... | reverse complement strand
TTCACCCAAAGCATCTTTCGCTTTTAATACTTCAACTGCTTTTTCGTGTCCTTTTACTGAAGCTTTCATTGCGTTTTCAATGACTGGTTTTGCCTGGTCAGGAACTTTATTATAAACTTCAGCTAAAACTTCTAAATGAACAGAGGTTGCTTTTCCGACTTTAGTCATAACTTGTTCAGTATTCTGATCTTTAGCTTGTGCTCTTTCTGCATGAGCTATACTATTATTTAACTGATTCTCATATCTTGCCAGGGTTTTTTCTGCAAGTTCTGACTTTCCTTTTTCTACTACAGCTTGGGTTTCAGCTAGTCTTTCAGCGGCTAAGGCAGCATACCTTTCAGCTTTCTTGAGGTCACCAAAAGTAAAGAACGTACCAATCTCCTCTGCAATTATCTCCAGAAAGTAGAAGGGACTGTCAGGTAAAAGCCCTGGAGACGGTAAGTCAGATTCCTCAGCGAAAACCTGTGTTCCAAAAAAGAGTATTAAAAATGATAATATTGTAATTAAAACTATTTTTTTCATATTTTATAAAGCTTGATTTACAGACCTTTATTTCATTATACAAAAAAACCGCCTTTCTGGCGATTTTTCGATATACAATTACATGCAATTTTATACAATGCGGGGACGACGAGACTCGAACTCGCAACCTCTGGATCGACAATCCAGAGCTCTAACCAATTGAGCTACGTCCCCAACCAATTTGGTACCGGTGAAGGGATTTGAACCCCCGACCCATAGCTTATGATGCTACTGCTCTACCACTGAGCTACACCGGCTCTATTAAAAAATGTTGCGGTGCCCCGAATTGCACGGGGGTCTCCAGCTTATGGGACTGGCGAGGTACTACTCCTCTACACCGCGTTAATAGACGCATTATATATTTTTTCACCTTTAAAGTCAACGCTAAAGTACCTGTAAATTCTCTAAAGCCTCCTCGTAAACCTGTAAAACTTTGTGGGCTGATGCTGAATCTAAGTGATAATCTGGATCATCTACCATGCTCAAACGAATCTGATGAGCTTTTTTAACCTGTTTAATATTCTCAAGAATATCAGGAGTCATTGGCTCAAGCCGCTCCTTTAAAACCTTGCCCATGAATCCCATTTTTATCAGTATCTCATTCAGTAAATTATCTGCCTCAATAATAGCCAACCTTGCTTCAGCCCCACTAATACGGGACTTTCCTCTGATTTTAGCCCATCTTTTTTTTACAGCTGATAAACCATGATACTTGTAAGTAAGGAACTCCATCCAATCCCAAAGCATTAATTGATGAAGCCAATCAGTTTTGATTAAGGCAAAAATAATAAATAGTATGAAAAACAAACTCAGAATAATAAATACTAGTTTTAGTATTAAAAGGTTGCCGCTTAAAACAGGGTTTAAAATAAATTGAATGATAGTTTCTAATGCCATATAAGTTATTTTTCTAAAAATCTAGCTATTTTAATGATTTTATCATCTTTGAAAGATTTTCCAATGATCTGAAGACCCACAGGAAGATTATTGGTTTCTCCACAAGGCACTGAAATTGCAGGTAGTCCTGCTAATTTAACCGGGGCAGTAAAAATATCAGCTAAATACATTTCTAAAGGGTTTTCTGTTTTTTCTTTTAATTTAAAAGCAGGGGTTGGAGCTGTAGGTGTAAAAATAACATCAACTTCATTGAAAGCTTTTTCAAAATCCTTTTTTATTAATTGCCTCACTTTCTGTGCCCTTAAATAATATGCTTCGTAATAGCCAGAAGACAAAGCAAAAGTTCCTATTATAATTCTTCTTTTTACCTCATCTCCAAAACCAGCTCCTCTGCTGTCCAAATAAACATCCAATAATTCTTTATTGTTAGATTGAGATAAGCCATACTTTATGCCATCATATCTGGCTAAATTTGTACTTGCTTCAGACGGATTAATAATATAATAACAAGCCACTGCGTATTTTGTTAACGGCAAATGAATTTCTTTAATCTTTGCGCCTAATTTCTCATATTTATTTATTGCTCGTTTTACTAATTCTAACACTCCTTTATCAATACCTTCAACAAAATATTCCTTAGGAATTCCAATAACTAAACCCTTAATTGTTTTAATATCTGAATCAACAAGCAGTTTATCATTTACGCTTGTTGAATCCATCTCATCTTTTCCTTTAATAATGTCGAAGATAATCTTACAATCTTCAACTGTTTTTGTTATTGGTCCTATTTGATCTAAAGAAGATGTCAGCGCGATCAACCCATAACGAGATACTGCTCCATAGGTTGGACTAAGTCCTACTGTCCCACAAAATGAAGCTGGCTGCCTGATTGAGCCTCCTGTGTCAGAACCTAAAGCAAAATGGCAAAAGTTATTAGCTACAGCAGCAGCTGAACCACCAGAAGAACCACCTGGCACCCTGGTTAAATCTTTTGGGTTTTTTGTTGGCCCAAAAGCAGAATTTTCAGTAGAAGCACCCATTGCAAATTCATCAAGATTTGTTTTTCCCAAAATTATCACACCCTGCCTTTCCAATTTTTCAATACAAGTAGCATTATAAGGAGCAATGTAGTTTTTAAGTATCTTAGAACCAGCAGTAGTCCTTATTCCTTTAACTAAAATATTATCTTTTACTGCTGCCAGAACTCCAGCAAGCAAAGGAATCTTCTTTTTTAAAGCAATTATTTTATCTATTTCTTTTGCCTTTTTTAAAGCTTTGTCCTCGCAAAGAGTTAAAAAAGCATTAATGCCTTTATCCTCCTTTTTAATCTTTTCTAAATGAGCTTTTGTTAATTCTAAAACAGAAAAGTTTTTATCAAACAACCCTTGACCAACCTGTTTAATTGTAAGGTCAGTTAAATCCATAATCTAAAGAATCTTTTTTGTTTTTAAATAATTGTCTTTTTTCTCAGGCGCTAAATCCATTAACAAAGAGATTTCTTCAATTGGTTTTTTAATTTGCTCATCTTTTCTTGTTACATTATTGGATTTTATCAATCCTTTTTTTAAGTCAACTTTTGAAACATCAACTTCTTTAAGCTGTTCAATGTAATCCAAAATTAAAGAAAGTTCTTTCTGGAACCTCACAAGTTCATCTTCGGTTAATTCAATTCTTGCCAATTTAGCAATATGTTTAACTTCTTCTTTAGAAATCATGATAAATTTAGGTTTAGTATCTAGTATTTAAGGCATTAGAGGGCCTAATACCCTAGACTCTAATTGCCTAGACGCCAACGCGGCGGTTCAAGATCCCATGTTTCCACCAACACTTTGTCTAAATCATTTAAATTTTCCAAAACCATGCCAGCACCACGAACAACTGCAGTCATTGGATCTTCAATAATTTTTGTTGGAATTCTTGTTTCTTTTTGAATTAAAGCATCCAGCCCCCCTAAAAGCGAACCACCACCTGCCATATAAATACCATTAGCCATTATATCAGCTATTAACTCTGGAGGAGTTTCTTCAATAGCTGTTTTTATTTCATCAACAATAACTTTAACAGATTTTTCTATTGCCCTTTTAATGTCTTTACTTGAAACCATAATCTCTTCAGGTAAACCAGTAAAAATATTTCTTCCCCTCATTGGCATCTCTTTCTTTTCTTTTAGAGGATAAGCTGAACCAATAGCAATTTTAATCATTTCTGCTGTTCTTTCGCCTATCAAAAGCTTATATTCTTCCTGAGCAAAACGGATTATATCTTCATTAAGCCTGTCTCCTGCTACTCTTAAACTTTTTGACAGCACAATTCCGCCCAATGAAATTACTGCCACTTCGGTTGTTCCGCCTCCAATATCAACCAGAAAATTTCCACCTGCTTCTTGGACAGGCAGTCGTGCCCCAATTGCACTTGCCATTGCTTCTTCAATTAAAAACACTTCTCTTGCTCCAGCTGATTTAGCAGCATCAATAACTGCTTTTTTCTCTACTTCTGTAACGCCGGAAGGAATACCAATAATTACTCTGGGCCTTATGAATTTTTTCTCACGTGATTTTTCAAGAAAATACCGAAGCATTTGTTCAGTAACTTCAAAATCAGAAATCACCCCAGCTCTTAAAGGCCTTGTGGCAACAATATGAGCAGGAGTTCTTCCTACCATTTTTTTTGCCTCTAGCCCTATTGCTAAAATCTGTCCTGTTTTATTATTTATTGCCACAACAGAGGGTTCCTGCATTACAATACCTCTGCCATGAACATAAACTACAGAATTAGCAGTTCCAAGATCAATAGCAATATCTTCTGAAAATTGTTGGAAAAATCTATTTAACATCTTTTAAGAATTTAATTAACCGATTAATCTTTACTAATTTCACTTTCTTTTCTTTTCTTTTTTTAATTTCAACTGAGTTTTTTTCTAAGGTCTTTTCAGAAACAATAACTCTTGTTGGAATACCAATCAAGTCAGCGTCTACAAATTTTTCTCCAGCAGATTTGTTTCTCCTATTATCATACAAAACTTCTACTTTCTCTTTCTGTAAATCTTTATATAACTTTTCAGCAGTTTTTTCTACTTTTTTAGAATCTTCAATTACAATTAAATGAACACTAAATGGCGCAACTTGTTCTGGCCAGATAACTCCTTTCTTGTCATTGTGTACTTCAACAATTACTGCCATTAGCCTTGGAAGACCAATTCCATAACAGCCCATTGAAACAAGTTTTTCTTTTCCATCCTTGTCTTGATAAGTTAATCCCATGTCTTTACTATATTTTGTTCCTAAAAAGAAAATGTGTCCCAGTTCAATTGATTCTTTCGTCTCCAGCAATCCTCCACAATGAGAACATTTTTTGGCGCTTTTAATCAATTCAGTATTTACTGCATAATTGCATTTTTTACAAACCAGAACCTTATCTTCACCAGCCTTAGATAAAGCCATAAATTCATTGGAAAGATTACCCCCCATTGAACCCGAGCTTGCATTAACGCAAATTGGCTTTAAGTTACATCTTTTAAAAATTTTAAAATATGCTTTTCTTACTTTTTCATAAAAATCAAGTGAAGCTTTTTTATTTAACTGAAAATCATATAAGTCTTTCATTATAAACTCTCTTGTTCTTAGCAATCCTCCTGTTGCCCTCATTTCATTTCTAAATTTATTCTGAATTTGAAAAAGAGAAAATGGCAAATCTTGATAAGATTTAACTCTTTTTCTAGCAATATCAACCATTTCCTCCTCATGAGTAGAACCTAAAGCTAGTTCTTTATTGTGCCTGTCTTTTAATTTAAATAAAGGAGGGTCCATATTATCCCAACGATCAGTTTCTTCCCAAAGTCTTTTATCCTGAAGAGTTGGCGAAAGTATTTCCTGAGCCCCTAAATTATTCATTTCCTCCCTTATAATATTTTCAATCTTTTTAAGAACTTTAAAACCCAAGGGTAAAAACCTGTAAACACCACTAATTGATTGCTCTATAAAATCACCCTTAATTAAGTATTTATGACTTATAGTTGAAATATCTTTTGATATTGTTTTTTTAGTTTTAGCTAAAAGATTTGACTGTTTCATAATTTTTAAAATATCCGATTTATATCATTAATTGTTACAAAAACCATTAGGATTATTAACAGCACAAAGAAAACTGCTGTTATTTTCTGCTCTACCTTTTCAGAAACAGGTTTTTTCCTTATTGCTTCAATAGTTAAAAACATTAATTTCCCCCCATCAACAGCTGGGATTGGCATTAAATTAAAAACAGCTAAGTAAATAGAAATCATAGCCAAGAAATTTAAATAATAAGTAATTCCCAATTCCTGGGCTTGGGATAACATTTGAAAAACTCCAACCGGTCCCGTCATCTGAACTCCTGAAGGCTGGCCAATAATAACATTATTTATAGCTTTTAAATACCCTCTAATAACGCCTACGGTTAAATCACCTGTAGCGACAATCCCCTCCCAAAGTGCTAAATATAAAGGAGATTTTTTAATTGCAGTTCTAGCTAGAGCAATTCCCATTGCTCCCTCTCCTTGAGGCGGTGATATTCTGGGAATTAATGAAAGATAAAGAATCTCTTTTCCTCTTTCAATAGTTAGGTTAATTTCTTTGCCCAAATAATTGTTTGTAAACTCCTGAATTTGTTTTGTTTTTTCTGGAGTTAGTTTAACATCTAAAAAAGACATTTCCTTGATTGCATCGCCAATCTTTAATCCTGCGATCTCAGCTGGTGAATCCTTTGCCAAACCAACAATTTGAACTCTGGGATTAATTAAATCACCATCAGCTTCATCGTCAATTGCTATTGGTGCTCCAAGAGTAAAAACAATACTAAAAATTATTGCAGCAATTATCCAAAAAGATAATACCCCGCCTAAAACAATTAAGACTCTTTTTGAAATCGGCTGTTGGGAAAAACTGTCTGGGCTATGGTTTTCTTCAATTTCGCCTGGCAATCTTACAAAAGCCCCAAAAGGCAAAAGGTTTAAAGAATAAATGGTCTCCCCTATTTTTTTTCCAAATATTCTTGGAGGATAGCCTATGCCAAATTCTTCCACTTTAACACCGAACTTTTTTGCAAATAAAAAATGACCGAACTCATGAAGAGTCATTAAACCGACAAGGCTAAAAAAGGCAATGATTATTGTTATAAGCATAAATAAATTAACTCTCTATTTCCTTTTTTTTGCTCTCTATCATCTTTTCAATCTTTTCATGACGCTCATCTATTAATTCTTGAAGCTCATCTTTTCCCTTAAACTTATCATCTTCACTTATTTTCCCCTCTCTTTCTGCATCCTGGATCTCTCTCCAGGCCTCGTCTCTCCACCTTCTAATTGTTTTTTTAACTATTTCCTGTTTCTCAGAAGCAAAATGAATCAAATCTTTTCTAAATTCCTCACTTAAAGAAGGTAAACGAATTCTTATTACGTTCTTCTCAACGACTGGGGCTGCGCCAATGCTAGTGTTTTTCTCTAAAGATTTAACGATTTCTTCAATATATGACTTATCCCATGGCTGAATCACAATTTCTCTTGATTGAAAAACACTAATTGTAGCCAGCTGTTTTAAAGGAAACTTCTTGCCAAAACAATCTACTTCAATATTTTCTACTAAAGAAGGTGTTGCCCTTTCTGTTCTTATTTTCTGTAATTCCTTTTCTAAAAAACCAACGGCCTTCTCCAGCTCAGGCCTTATTTTATCAATAATATCTTTATAGGAAATTTTTTCGTCTACCATAAGTTAAAGATTAATTTAGCAATTAAAATTCCATCATTAATACTTCCAAAGCCAGCCTTGTATTAATATTTGTTGTTGAAAGCAGAAAAATTGTTCTCTGGATATTATGAAGAATCTCTCTTGTCTTAGATATTAAAAACGTATCAGAACGAGATATTAAATTCTTTCTAAAATAAGATAGCCAGATAGATAGTGTTTCTTTTAAATCATTGTTTTCTGAAAGCTCTTTTGCGTATTGAAAACGTAAATTTATTGGTGATTTCATAATCTTAACTAATTTTTCTATTTTTTTCTGTCTTTCTTTTAATTTTTCTGGATTTTTAAAAAAATCAACTGCAACACCAGGCCTCCCCAAACAAATCTGAGTTATTTCGTCAATTTGCTCTTGTTTGATTTTTTTAACTCTTAAATAATTCTTTATTTCACTGCTTGCTACTGGATAAAATTTAACTATCTGGCATCTTGAAATAATGGTTGGCAAAAGGAATTTTGGGTATTCTGCAATTAAAATAATTAAGGACTTGCTTTTGGGCTCTTCCAGAGTTTTTAAAAAACAATTCTGGGCCTCTCTTGTCATCGAATGAGCCTGGTCAATAATAACTGATAAAAGAGGCGCTTTAATTGGCTTTAGAGATAATTGCCAATTAATCTCTCTTATCTGATTAATCTGAATTTGTTTCTCTTTTGGAACAACTAAAGAGAAGTCTGGGTGTTGAAAAATATTTTCCTTAAAAATCGAAGAAACAAGTTCAAAAGCTATTTTCTTTTTTCCAAGTTTCTCCTTGCCAGTAAATAGCATCGCGTGAGGAATATTCTCTGCTTCAATGATTTTTTTAAAAAATTCCTGTTGTTTTTTATGACCAATTATCATAATAAAATGTTGTCTATTTTTTACTCATCATACTTTTTTTGTACATATCAAGATTTGACAACATAGAACCAGTTCCCTTAGCTACGCAAAGCAAAGATTCATCAGCAACAACAGCTGGCACTCCAACCGATTTTTCAATCATTTGCGTTAGATTTCTAAGTAGTGCCCCTCCCCCAGTTAAAATCATGCCTTTGTTAATTATGTCAGCTGAAAGTTCAGGAGGCGTGTCGCGAAGCACTGTTTTGATTGCCTGTGTAATTTCTGCAAGAATATCAGAAATTGCCTCGCAAACATCATTTGAAGAAATAACAATGTTTTTCGGTAGACCCATCACTATGTCTCTGCCCCTAATTTCCATCTTTTTTTCAGACTTTTCTTTGTCAGGAAGCGCGGTCCCAATTTTAATTTTTATTTCTTCTGCAGTTTGCTCTCCAATTGCTAAATTGTATTTTTTCTTCACAAAATCAGAAATAGCAGAGTCCATTTTATCGCCTGCCACTCTTATTGAATGGAAATTAACAATACCACCTAAAGAAATTACTACTGCTTCAGTTGTTCCACCTCCAATATCAACAACCATGTTTCCAGAACAACTATTAATGGGTATTCCAGCACCAATAGCTGCTAAAATCGGTTCTTTAGCTAAATAAACTTCTCTTGCTCCGGCATTCAATCCTGCTTCAATCACTGCTCTTTTTTCAGTAGAAGTAATGCCTGCCGGAACGCCAACCATTAATTCAGGTTTAAAGAACCTAAAACGACCTGTTGCTTTATCAATGAAATGTTTAAGCATTGCCTGAGTCACCCGAAAATCAGCAATCACCCCATCTTTTAAGGGTCTGTAGATTTTAATATTATCAGGAGTTCTACCCATCATTTCTTTTGCTCTTCTTCCTATAGCCATAATTTCATTCTCAATCAAAGCCACTGCCACAACTGATGGTTCTTGTAAAACCACTCCTTTATTTGGAAGAAAGACCACTGAATTGCAGGTTCCTAAATCAATACCAATTTTCATATTAAAAAAATAATAATTGCCTTAACTTTCAGTTTTAGTATAAGTTAAACTCTCTTATTTTGCAACTTTTTCATCAAACTACCACATTGTGGACCGCGGCAGAATAGCAAGACAACAGCACAGCAATCTTAAAAAAAACTTGCATTTGAACTAAAGCTGGCTATATAATATTAACAATGGAAAAAAAGACTAGAAAAGTTTTGCTTTTCATATTTTTTTTGATTTTCATTCTAGTTGCACCAATATTGACCTTTTACGTACAAGGCTATAGGTTTGATTTTGAAAACAAAAGATTAACCCAGACGGGCGGTATTTTTATTAAAACAATAAATCCAAAACAAGTAGAGGTTCATTTGGATGGAAAATTAAGTAAAAAAACAGATTTTTTCTTTAGCTCTACTTTAATTGAGAATCTTCTGCCTAAAAACTATAATATAAAGGTGCAAAAACAAGGTTATTATGCCTGGGAAAAAAACCTGGAAGTAAAAGAAAAACAGGTTGCTGAAGCGAGAAGTATTGTTCTTCTGCCAAAAGACCCAGAGTTTCAGCTTTTAACAACTGGAGTTGAAAACATCTGGTTTTCAGAAGACAAAAGCAAAACAATAATAAAAGAAAGGGAAAAAGATATTTGGACTCTTCAATTATATAATTTAGAAAAGAACGTAAAAAGCCAGCTGATAAAAGAAACTGATATTTACAAAACTGGGGCTGATTTAATTGATCTGCAGTTTACTAATAATGATGAACTTACGCTTCAGATTGAAAATAAAGAACAAATAAGTTATTTTGAGCTTGAAATTGATAGCATTCCCCCGCTTCTAACAAAAGCAAAAGAGCCCCAGCCTCTCATCAAAGATGCTCTATCTTATGAATCTTTCAACGGAGCTATTTATTATCTGGATTCTTCAGGAAATCTTTACAAAACAGATGCTTCTTTGACAAATAATGAGAAAATAACCAGCCAAGCTTTTGATGTAAAGCAAGAAACTAAATACAAGCTTTATGTATTTGAAAAAGTTATCTTTCTTCAAGAAGGAAAAACAGTCTATCTCTTTGACCAGAAAAAGAAAATATTTGAAAAATTTTCAGAGAATATAAACTATATAAAGATTTCTCCTGATAAACGAAAGTTGGTATATTTCTCTGATTCAGAAATAAAGATATTGTTTTTAGAAGAACAAAATTTTCAGCCAAGATTCAATAAAGGAGAAAATATGTTTTTAATGCGTTTATCTGAATCAATAAATGATATTTTTTGGCTAAATTCTGATTATCTAATTCTCATAACCAACAATGTATTAAAGATCGTTGAAATTGACAACAGAGATAGGGTAAACATTATTGACATAGTAACAGTTAAAAATCCTGAAATCTTTTTAAACCGCAAAACAAAAAAACTCTATCTATTAGACAGAGGAAATCTGTTTGTTTCTGAAAGAATAATTATTTAAACTTTTTCAGTTTGAATTTTCTTTTTAAACTTTTCCCATTTAATAGGCTTTTCTCCTGCCATATGACAGATATCTCTGTACTGACAATACCGACACTGCCAATTCTGAGGCCAAGTAGCAAGCTTTGACGGAATTGTATCAGCATCAATTTTTACCTTAAGCTCAGATAATTCCTGAAGTAGTCTTTTGGCCCGGTTCGAATCATAATCTAGTATAAACTCTTTTAGGTCTTGAGTGTCTTTGCTTACATAAAGCAAGATGCCTTTTTTGATTTTGAAAAAATGAAGATAAAGCTGAAGCTGATCAATATTCTCTGGTTTTGGTTCTTCAAGCTTTCTAAACACCATGCTATTCATGCTTTTAATATCAACAACGTACAATTCTTTACCATCACTAATTATTGCATCAGCCCTTCCTCCAATTATTGTTTTGGGAGGAATATCAACCTCAGAAGAAACAACATGAATACCTCTTGCACTGAACAGGGATTTCATAATAAGCATATGAATATAATCACCATGGTCAAACAATCTTAGAATTCTTGCTTCCATCTCTTTTTTAGGAGCATTTTTAAACTTAAAAAACACTGACCGCCTACACTTTCCAGCATCAGTAATGTAAAACCGGGTCTTCTTTCTGTCTTTATGCCTGTCTAAGTAAAATTGATTAATGAACTCTTTAAGCATTGGTTTATTGTCTAGCGCATTATAACACTATAATTTTAGTAAATTTGAAGTGACTTGTCGAGAATAAATACACCTTGACAAATTTAATTTTATTCTGTATAATAAGCATATGTCAGATAATGACTATTTGGAGGCAATGAAGGAAGCCATCGCCGCCACAAAGACTGTATTGAAAAATACTAAAAAGCGTCTCTCTTCGGAAATATTATCGAAGGAAGAAGGCAATGAAATTATTCAAGTTATTAATAAAAACCTGAATGATCTGATAAAACAAAAAGAGGATTTTGAAAAGAAATTAAAAAACTCCTCTTAAAAACAAACTTTATTTTTTTCTATTCTATTTTTTTTTGAGCTTTCTAAAAATTAGAAACTTCAAACAAGAATTTATAAAGAATAGAAGAAATAAATTAAAACAAAAACTGTCTAGTAATCTAGGCAGTTTTTGATTCAATAAAAGTAAAAGGGGTTTTTATTTTAAGTCCTTATTCCCTTTAATCATATAAGCTATCTTTTCTTCCACTGAGGCGCTCTTCTTGCGCGCTTTAAACCAGGCTTCTTTCTTTCTCTCATCCTTGAATCACGTTTTAAAAATCCGGCTTTCTTCAATCTTTTTCTAAAATCTGGATTAAAAAGAATCAAAGCCCTGGCTATACCATGACGAATTGCTTCGGCCTGAGCATTTAATCCCCCTCCTCTTACAATAACAGAAGTTTTAAACTTTTTAGTGCATTTCATTATCTCCAAAGCTGCTGAAGCAGTTTTCTGGAGTTCAAAAGTTGAGAAATACTCTTTTAATTGTTTTTTATTAACTAAAAAACCATTTTCTCCTTTTATGAAAAGTCTAACTCTGGCTACTGCTCTTTTCCTTCTTCCAACCCCCTCAAAATATTTATCTTTTCCGATCACTTCCTGTTTTTCTGTTTTCTTCTTCACTTCTTTCTTCGCCTCTTTCTTCGCTTTTTTCTCAGGCTTTTTCTTTTTTGCTTTGGTTTTTTTAGCAGTTTTTGTTTTCTTTATAGTTTTTGTTGTTTTAGCTTTAGGCATATTATTTAATCAATCTTTTCAAACTTTAATCTTTTTAATTGTTCGGATTTTAATTTATTTTTAGGCAGCATACCTGAAACAGCTTTTTTTAAAACTTCATCAGGTTTCTCTTTGAAAAGTTTTTTTAAAGGAATCGTTTTTAATCCGCCCATATATCCTGAATGCCTATAATATTTTTTCTGCTCCATTTTTTTTCCAGTGATTTTTATTTTTGAAACATTTTTAATAACTACAAAATCACCTATGTCTTTATAAGGAACAAAGCTTGGTTTGTGTTTTCCGCGTAAAAGCAGGGCAATCCTGCTTGCCAATCTTCCCAGCACCTTGTTGCTTGCATCAATTGTATGGGTTTTGCGTTCCATAATTATTCCACCAACTCTATTATTGCTATTTTTGCTCCATCTGATTTTCGGGGTTCAAGTTTAATAATCCTTGTATAGCCTCCTTTTCTTGTTTTATACCTTGGAGCAATTTCATCAGTTATTTTTTTTACTACATCTTTTGAGAAATTTCTAGCTAAAAGTCTTTTAGCGCTTAAGCCACCTTTTTTTCCTTTAGTAATTTGCTTCTGAGCAAAAACTGAAACCTCCTTAGCTTTGGCTAAAGTAGTCTTGATTTTTCCTCTTAAAAAGAGCTCTCTAGCTAAAGACCTTAAAAGAGCTTTTCTTTGGTTACTCGTTCTTTTTAGTTTTCTTCCTTTTTTTCTTTTTCTCATCTTTTTTTTCTGCCTTTTTTTCTTTTTTAGCAGGTTTTTTCTTTTCCTTTTTCTGAACAGGTTTTTTCACCAAAGATTCAGAAAACAAATTAAAGTGTTTTAGCAAAACTTCTGAGGCCTGTGAAAAGGCATCTTCCGGAGATATTGTTCCGTCAGTTTCTATTTCTAAAATCAACCTGTCAAAATCTGTTTTCTTACCTACCCTCATATTTTCTGTTTTAATAGCAACTCTTTTTATTGGAGTAAAGATTGCATCCAAAGCAATAACTCCAATTTCCTGCTTTTCTTTTTTCCTCAGCTCTCTTGATACATAACCTATTCCTTTTTCAACTTGAATTTCCATTTCCAAGCTTGCCTTGCTGTCTGTTAAAGTTACAATGTGACAGTCTTTATTAAATAGCTCTAACTGACTGGGCATCTTAAAATCAGAACCCTTCACTTCTTTTTTACCTTTTACTTTTAAGGTTGCTTTTTGGGGCTCTTCAGATAAGGCTTTAAATCTCATCTGTTTTAAATTAAGCATAATATTAATAACATCTTCTAAAACACCGGGGATTGTTGAAAACTCATGAGAAACGTTCTTTATTTTAACCTGAGTAACTGCAGCCCCTCCCAAAGAAGAAAGAAGTACTCTTCTTAAAGAATTACCGATTGTTACTCCATAACCAGGATAAAGAGCCTCTATCTCAAATATGGCTTTGTTTTTTTGCTTTTTAATGATTTTTGGCTTAAGGGGCAGTGGAATCATAGTTTTTTAGAACAAGAGACAAGAGGCAAATAACAGTATTTTGTTTTTTGTTATCTGCTTTTTGTTTCTTGATATTAACGTGAATAAAATTCGAATATTGATAATATATCTACTGGCGGAGCCACTTGCTCTAAAGTAGGTACAGCAATTATTTCTGCTTCTAATTTATCTTTGTTTAATTTCAACCAATCTGGAGTTGTATGTTTTTTAATTAATTGCTCAAATTCTTTAATAATATTTTTCTTTAATTTTTGCGGTTTTACAGAAACAATATCTCCTTTTTTTAGCTGACAAGAAGGAATATTGATTGCTTTTCCATTAACCAGAAAAAAACTATGCGACACTAAAGCTCTTGCTTTCCTTCTTGATAAGGTAAGACCCATCCGAAAAACTATATTATCTAATCTAAACTCTAAACTTTTAACTAAAAGCATGGGAGCATCTTCCATCTTTCCTTTTTTTGTCAAAAGATTTTTCACATAATTTTTAAATTGCTTTTCTCCTAAATTATACCAGTTTTTAAGCTTTTGTTTTTCCATTAATTCTTTAGCATATTCAGAGGGAGGTCTTTTTCTCCGTTTTCTTTTCTGGCCAGGAGGATAGGGTCTTCTTACCATTGAACATTTTGGCGAAAAACAACGTTCACCTTTTAAAAAAAGTTTCTCTCCTGCACGTCTACAAATTTTACAAATTGATTTTTTTATCATATCTATACTCTTCTTGGCTTCTTTGGCCTGCAACCATTATGAGGAACAGGTGTTATATCCTTAAAAGAAAGAATATCGAAACCTCTGCCAGCCAAACTTCTAATTGCTGATTCCCTGCCAGAACCAGTACCTTTTACAAAAACTCTTATCTTGTTTATTTTCAACTTATAGATTGCTTGCACCATTGCTTCTGCTACCTTAGAAGCAGCAAAAGGAGTCCCCTTCTTTGCTCCTTTAAAACCAAGCCGGCCTGTAGAAGTCCAATAAAGAACGTTGCCTAAAGGATCAGTCAGGGTTAAAATGGTATTATTATAAGAAGAAAAAACACAAAGCCTGCCCTCTCTTATCTTTTGAGAGGTTTTAATTTGAATACCTTTTTTAACTGCTGCTTCTATCTTATCTCTCTCTTTTAGCAGTTCCTCTTTAGTTTTTATAATTACACGTTTCTTCCCCATTTTATACTAAATAGAAAATAATAATTTATTTAGGAGCTGGAGGTAGTTTCCTGCCAGAACCCACTGTTTTCCTAACATTACCCCTTACTGTTCTTGTGTTTGTCCTTGTTCTTTGTCCCCTCACCGGCAATCCCTTAATATGCCTTGAGCCTCGCCAGCATCCAATATCTTTTAATCTTTTTATACTTGTTATTATTTCTCTTCTTCTTTCTCCTTCAACCTTATAATTTTTTTCAATTACTTCCTTTAAACGATTAATTTCATTTGAACTAAGGTCTTTTGCCTTAACTGAAAGATCAATACCTGTTTGTATCAGAATTTTTTTACTTAAAGAAGGGCCTATTCCGAAAATATAGGTTAAAGCAATCACTATTCTTTTTTGTTCTGGTATATTTACACCTGCAATTCTTGGCATATATTTATGGTTTAAGGTTTAGGTTATTAGTGAATTCTAGACACTAAAAACCTAGACTGTACCTTACTAAACTCATCCTTGTCGTTGTTTATGTTTTGGGTTTCTTTTACAGATAATATAAACTCGGCCCTTTCTCTTAACAACCTTGCAGTGCTTACAAAATTTTTTCACCGATGATCTTACCTTCATTTAATTTAAATTAATGTAATTTATCTAAATGCTAAACATTCTCGAATAAAAATTCGAGAAGATTATTAGTTTCTTTAAATATTTTTCTTCTCAGCGATTTCTGTAAACAATCCTTCCTCTCTCTTCATCATAAGGGCTCATTTCCACAGTTACCTTGTCTCCAGGTAAAATTTTAATCCGGTACATTCTCATTTTTCCAGCCAAATGACACAGAACTTCTTTGCCATCTTCTAATTTAATTCGGAAATTAGCGCTAGGCAAGGCTTCTATTACTGTTCCAAATTTTTTAATTTTTTTTGCGTTCTTTTTTTCCACGGGTAATTGATTACTTTACCAAAAACCTGTATTTTGGTCAACCCTAATATTTAGATTGAACTATTGATAAAACTATAATTAATATTGATTTTTTCAATATCTTTAGGTACACTTCTAACCCAAAAAGGCCAGAATTCAACCTTTACCTCTTTGATCTCTGGCTGATTTTCTAAAAACACTTTGATTCCAGCTAAGGACTTACCCATCAGTTCTTTTTTCAACATATTCAAGCTGATGTCAGAATAAATTTCAACTGAAATATTCAAGTCAAGCATTACTTTGCCAGCATCAAAATCAATAGTCTGAGGCGTATAATCTATTTTTAAGCTTTCTTTATACAATAATTTATTGCTGGAGTATTGAAGAGAAACAAGCCGTCTTACATAATTTTCAATATCTTTTTTTTCAAATAAAAGTGTTTTGGATTCAGTTTTCACCTTAAAGCTAAACTTTTCTGCTTCATCACCTGCTTTAGTTAAAGAAAACTTCTCTAAAACTTCTGTTTCTAAAATATCTTCTAAAAAGATTTGACCTTCTAGAATATTGCTTTTCAAATCATTCTCAGAAGCACTTTTGGTTTTTTTGACCAAGGCCTGTTCTGCTAATTCTAAATCTTGTTCTGTTACCTGAAAAGAATCACCTCCTCCTGTCATTGACTTTAAAGATTCTCCATAAAATTTAGTGTATCTTGGCGTTCCTCTAAAAACATAGATTGAAAAATGGGTAGGTTCAATATTATAATTTTCACCTGCTTCAGCAGCAATTACATTAACATCAACGTATCTGGGAACAAGCTTTCCGTCTTTAAGTTCAGCTCCTGGCACAATTATTCTGTCTTTTGACTTAAACAACTTGCCTTCTGATGATACAAATCTGGTTCCTTTCAGCCAGGTTTCTGATTTAGTTGAATACTCATTGTAAAGCCTTATTGCTCCCTCTGCTTTTTTTAAGATTTTACCCGTTGAGTCAAATTCTTCGTAAAGAGTTTTTTTGGATTCAAGAACATAAGCAGGAATGATTTTATAAGACAAATCAATTTCATCAGCATTCACATCTATCGTTAATTTTGTTTCAAAGGTAATTAATTCTGTTTTAGGCCATATCTCAATTTCAGCTTTTGACGTCTGAAAAGCAAGAAAAATAAGCGATATTAGAAGAAGAGGAACAATAGCCAAGCCTACCTTAAAACCTTTCTTTTTAATCTTTTCACCAACAGCTATGGTTTTAGCCTTTTCCTTTATCTCTTCAACAACCTCTTGTTCAGAAATCTTTTCCTTGAAGGTTTTAACAGCTGGTTTTTTATCCTTCTCTACTTTCTCTGGAGGTATAATATCAAATATTTTTTTAGACATTAGATTATTATATAAAAATCTTTTGTGTTTGGAAAGATGAAATAAAAAAATAAAGGGTAGATTTTAATATACTACCCTTTTCTTATGTCTGCCATTCTGAAAACTCATGCGTAACTTCTTGAGTTTTCGAGTTCCAGAATATGGCATTTTTACCTTTTTTGAAGACCATAAGGCTATATCCAAAGGTTAGAATATAGTCCCACCCTTGTTCATTCAGTTCTTCCTTGGTTATCTTCTTGCTTTTCATACTTTCGGTCATTCTCAACACATATCCTTTGTGGTAGTTCTGTTTTACAATAATTACAAAAAAAGTCAAGCCCGAGAATAACTCTCAGGCTTTAAAAACTCTGACAATCGGACTTGAACTCATTCAATAACTGCCCTGATTCTTCTTATTCCAGCTCCAACTGATTTTTCTTTAATAATTTTAAAACTACCCAATTCACTAGTTTTTTTAACGTGAGGACCTGCACAAATTTCTTTTGAGAAATTTGTTATAGAATAAACTGTTACTTTGTCAGGATATTTTTCTTTAAAAAATGCTAAAGCACCAAATTCAATTGCATCAGAATAATTCATTTCTTTTTTCTCAACTTTTAAATCTTCTTTGATTTTTTTATTCACTAAATCTTCGACTTCTTTAATTCCATTTTCAGTTAATTTCTTGGAATGAGAAAAATCAAACCTCAAGCGTTCATGAGTAATATCGGAACCCATTTGCCTAACATGTTCACCTAAAATATCTCTCAGCGCCTGATGAAGCAAGTGTGTTGCAGTGTGAAGCTTTGTAGCTTCATAGCCAGCTTCTTTACCAACACCTCCGAATTTCTTCTCAGCTCCGGCGCGAGATATGTCACGATGTTTTTTTAATGCTCGCTGAAAACCACTATTCTCAAATTGTACATTTCTTTCTCGACAAATCTCTTTCATAAACTCTGGTGGAAAACCATATGTTTGATATAAATCAAACGCATCATTCCCATAAAGTATGCGTTGATCATACGCAACACCAATTCTACCATGCTTATCTGGCTTTCTTCCAAAGACCTTTTTTTCAAAAACCTTAAGTCCTTTTTCTAAAGTTTTTTCAAATTTATCTTCTTCGTTTTTAATGATTTCTAAAATATTATTTTGATTTGATTTAACTTCAGAATAAAAATCTTTATAATTATCAATTACTAATCTAGCTAAAGGAACAAGAAAGTTAACAGGCATATTAATTAATTTCCCAAACGTAATAGCCCGTCTAATCAATCTTCTAACAACATATCCCTTTTCTATATTAGAAGGAAATATTCCTTCTGAAGCTAAAAATACAATACCTCTAACATGATCAGCAATAATTTCAAAAGCTTTTATATTATCTTCATATTTTTTAACAGATAATTTTTCAATTTTCTTAATTATTGGTTCAAATATATCAATTTCAAAAACACTGGTTTTATTCTGAACAGCTAAAACTGTTCTTTCTAATCCCCCTCCAAAATCAACGTTTTTCTGTTTTAATTTTTCAAAGCCTTTTTCTGTTTTCACATATTCCATAAAAACACTATTACCAATCTCAATAAATCTGCCACAATCACAATTAACATGACAAGGTGAATCCTTCCATTGAGACTTTTCGTGACGCTTTAAGTCTTCACCTAAGTCATAGAAAACTTCGCTGTCTGGACCGCCTGGCTCACCCACTGGCATGTTTTTAGGAATTCCTGACCTAGACCACCAGTTTTTAGTTTCATCATAATAAAAGATCCTTCCACTCTCCATGCCTTTTTTCTCACTAAAATCAACATCTTTTGCTTCAATTCCAGCATCAGTAAATAATTTTTTCCATATTTCTACAGACTCCTTATCAACACCAATATCTTTATTCCCGCGAAAAACTGTTACATAAAGTCTTTGAACGTCAATTTTCAATTCATTTGTTAAAAACTCAAAATACCAGCTTAATTGCTCTTTTTTAAAATAATCACCCAAAGACCAATTACCAAGCATTTCAAAAAAAGTGGTATGACGATTGTCACCCACTTCTTCTATGTCTTCAGTACGAAAAGACTTTTGAGAATTGGTTAAACGAGTACCCTGAGGATGTTTCTTGCCCAATAAATACGGTACTAAAGGCTGCATTCCGGAGCCAACAAAAAGAGTCGTTGGATCATTTTTTGGAATCAATGAAGCGCTTGGAATAATAACGTGTTTCTTAGATTTAAAAAATTCCAAATATCTTTTCCGAATCTCTTTGGCTTTCATGTTAGGTATATTTATCCGCTACGGATGAAGCCACATAAGCTTCAGGCTTAATTTTTGCTTCAAAACCATTTCCTTTAATAAGGCCAACAACCTCTTTAATCATGTCTTTTGTATCCCCGTTTTCTCCAACATCAGCATGAATATAACGGAATTGATAATTATAGCCGCTACCAAGTTCTTTGATCCTTTTATTTAAAGCTTCTTTAAGCTCTAAAGATAACTCACAAGATATTAAAACTTCTTCTAAAATTCTTTCTTTCCAGGTGTAAAATTTCCTATTATCATAATTGATTTTTTTAAAGAAAATCCTACCCCCTGCACCTTTTCTCAAAACAACAATTGCCACAGGAAACTGAGGATTCTCCTGGGAAGAAGAATCGCAGCCAACAATAATATCATAAAAATTTTCTGGCTCTGATTTTATGTAATCAAAAATCTCGTCAATAACTTGACTGAATTTTAAATTCCCAATACTTGGATTATGAAAATGACCTTCTGATATATTCTTCATAAGCTATTTAAAACGAGGATTTTCCCCTTTTTTGAATTATTTATCAATATAGCAAGAAAAAATCAAAAAAATCAAGCCCTTAAGTTCTGTCCACAACCTTAACTATATTTATAAATTCTTTTGGTTTTAAGGACGCTCCGCCAACTAAAACCCCGTTAAATCCTGACTTAGCAATAAAACCTTCTACATTTTCAGCATTAACACTACCTCCATACAAAACAATCGTGTTATTAGTCACAAGTTTTTTAATTTTAACATTAAATGACTTAGCTTGGGCAGGACTCGGGACCTTGCCAGTGCCAATTGCCCAAATTGGTTCATAAGCTATGATTACTTTTTCTTTTAAAATACCTTTTAAACATTGCTTAATTTGAGAAGTACTGTCAATGCACAAAATTGGCTTTAACCCTTTTTCTAGAGCTGACTTTAATTTCTTATTAATCAAAACATTTGTTTCAGAAAAATACTTTCTTCTTTCAGAATGACCCAAAATAACATAATCACACCCTAAATCTTTTAGCATTGCTGCTGAAATCTCACCAGTAAATGCCCCCTTTTCTTGAAAATAACAATCCTGAGCACCTAGGATTATTGTTCTTTTAAATTTAGCCAGTTCTTCTAAATAAACAAAGGGTGGACAAATTATTACTTTGGTATTTTTAACAACCCCTAAGCCTTTTTTTATTGAATTAAAAAGTTTCTTTGCCTGATTTAAGGTTGTGGGATTACATTTCCAGTTTGCAACAATAAGTTTCTTCATATCACTTTTTGAGCTGAGATCTTAAATACTCTGCTGCTTTTTCCGGTTCAATTGTTGAAATCTCCATTCTGGTCCCTATCTCAAAACCAGCGGGAGTAGCTGTTTTAGGAAGCACTGTCCAGTGCCAATGATAATAAGAATAATCCTTGCCATCACAAGGAGCAGTATGCAAATAAAAGTTATATGCAGGATCTGACAGGCCCCTGTAAAGAGCTTTCATTACTTTTCCAAAAACTTCTGACAACTGTTCTTTTTCATCCCCATTAATTTTCTCAAAATATGCTAAATGTTTTTTAGGAGAAATAATAACCTCAAAAGCTGCTTTGGAGGCAAAAGGACAAATTGCAATAAATAAATCATTTTCAAAAACAATTCTTTTTTTAACCTTTCGCTCCCACAAGTTCATTTCACAATAAATGCATTTCTTGTTTTTCTTAAAATAATTACTTGAATTTATAAGTGCTTTTCTTAAATCAAGATCAATTAAAGGAGTAGTAATGATTTGAGAATGAGGATGGGGCTGGGAAGCGCCAGCTTCAATTCCATGGTTGTGAAAAATTGATATATAATTTACAAACTTCTCTTTCATTAAATCCAAATATCTTTTCTGGTAAACGTCGAAAACTTCTTTTATTTGAGAAGTTTTAAAATGGGGAAAATGTTTTTTATGATTTTTCATCAAAACCAGCTCAGCAAAACCAATAGCATTCATAGCTTTGTAAAATTTACCTTCTTTTCTTTCCTCTAATTTTGAATAAGGAAGAAGAGCTGGATATTTATTAGGGATAACAATGGTTGTCCATTTCTTAGGAATCTCTCCAATTTTAAATAAAACCTCTTTGCCTTTAAAGTAAGCTAGAATTGGTCTTTTTTGATTTTCAAGATTATAGAAAGGACATTCTTTTTTAGAAATTTGGGATTTTGTTCTTTTCCTTTTTTTATAAAAACCTGGTCTTCTTGCCCTGCCTGTGGCAATAATAACCCAGTCTTTGGAAAGCAAATCAAATCTTAATTCTGATGGAAATTTCGTTTTCTTCTCACTTTTCATAAATACCTTGAATCATATTCATTCTTATTTGAAATAAATCAATTGTCATTTTAACCATGCTTTTAAATTTCACTGAGCTTCTTTTGTCATTAACCCAGTAAACTGGAACTTCTTTTATTTTGTAGTCCATTTTTTTAGCCATAACCAGCATTTCAGCATCAAAAGCAAAACGTGAAATCCTGGTTTTTGAAAATATATCTTCTGCGGCTTTTTTTGTAAAACCTTTAAAACCGCACTGGGTGTCTGGAATGCCCCAAAGTCCGCACATTATCTGAACCAGCAAGTTAAAAACATTACCTATCATTATTCTCCAGAAAGGCTGAGGGACAGCTAATTTAGCGCCCTTTATATCACGTGAACCAATTACTACTTCAAAACCTTTTTTAAATTCTGGCCACATTTTTTCAACCTGATCAATTGAAGTCGAATTATCAGCATCAGTAAAAAGACGGTACTTCCCATTAGCTGCCAGCATGCCTTGTTTTACAACATAGCCCTTGCCATTGTTTTGTTTATTATCAATAACTTTTAGATTTTCGATCTGAGAACTTAAATCCTCAACTACCTTAGCAGTATTGTCTTTTGAGCCATCACTAATAACTAAAATTTCCCAATCATAGGACTGTCTTTTTAAATATTCATAAATTTCTGACAAGGTTTTTGGCAGTTTCTTTTCTTCGTTATAAGCAGGAATAATAACTGAAAGATATGGTTCTGGCATATTCAAATATCTTATCATAATCTAAAAAATAAAAAAAATGAGTACCCGAAATACTCATCAAATTCAAAAGGCTTGTCTTGGTTTATTCCAAAATAGTTAATATCTCAACCCCTTTTTCAGTAATAGCAACAGTATGTTCAAAATGAGTTGATAAGGAGCCGTTTACTGTTTCAAAACCAAAACCGTCTTTAGATTTTTTAATCTCTCCATCCCCTGTCATTGCCAGCATTGGTTCTAAGCAAAAAACCATGTTTTTTTTAATTTCCAAACCAGCGTGACGCTTGCCATAATTTAAAATCTGAGGATCCTCATGTAAATCCCTTCCAATACCATGACCACATAAGTTTTTTATAATAATAAAACCCTGACTCTCAATAAACCTTTGAATTGTATTTGAAATGTCGCCAAAAGTTTTTCCAATTTTTGCTTTTTTAATTCCACGCTTCAAAGCTTTTTTTGCTGCTTTAATAAGCCGATTTGCTTCAGAATCAATTTCTCCAATTCCAATTGTTATCGCCATGTCACTATGAAAACCATCTTTAAAGAATCCCAAATCCAATGATAAAATATCTTTTTCTCTTAGAATTCTTTCAGATGGAACGCCATGAACAATTTGTTCGTTAATTGAGGCGCACAAACCTGTTGGAAAACCTTCATAATTTTTAAATGATGACTTGCCTCCATATTTTAAAACAAGGCTTTGAGCAAGCCTGTCTAGCTGTAAAGTAGTAATTCCTGGCTCTACTTTTTCTTTTAATTTATTCATAATAGAGGCCAGAATCTTACCATTTTCCCTCATTATTTTAATCTCCTCATCGGTTTTTATTGGAATCATTTCAAAACTTTTAGAATACTTTCAAAAACAACAGCTGGTGCAGGAGAACCATTTATTTTACTAATCTTTAATTCTTCTTCTTTAAAAAATTCAATTAAAGGACTGGTTCTATCTTTATACTGTTTTAATCTCACCTTAATTATTTTTGGGTGATCGTCTTTTCTAATAACTAGTTTTGAGCCATCAAAAGGACATTTCGTCAGTTTTTCAGTTTCTTTGTTATAAATCATAGTGTGATAAGCAAGCTCACAAGTTTTTCTATGAGAATTTCTAAAAAGAGATTCTTTCTCACTTAAATCAATTGAAATAACCTGAACATTATTAGTTCCACAAATATTTTTAAAAAATGGAATTAGCTCTTCCCCCTCATATAAAGTGCGGGGAGAACCATTCATAATTATTCCCTGTTCTTCTTTTATCAAGCTCCTAGTTCTTTCTTTTATCCAAAAAGTGATTAAAGGAGGGCTCATCAAAATCCCAGAATCTTTTTTATTCTTCTCTTCTAAAAGAGAATATCTTTTCTCGCCTACAATTTCAAAATCATCTTTTTTTACATCTGTTAATTTCTTACGGATAACCTTACTGGTTTCAAGATGATAAAAACCAAGCTTCTCAGATAAAAGCTCTGCTTGTGTTCCTTTTCCTGCACCTGGCGCTCCTAAAATAATTATTATTTTTTTATTCATTTTTTTAATTTTTTAAAACGTATCATAATCTCTCATTTCCAGTTGAGATTCAATTTCTCTCATTGTTTCTAAGGCAACAGAAACTAAAATAAGTATTGAAGTTCCACCAACTAAAAAATTAAAAACAGCTATTTTTGTTATTATTTGAATAATTGTTGGCATAAGAGCAATAAAACCCAAGAATAAAGCGCCGATAGGCAAAATCCTGTTTAAAACAAACTCTAAAAACTTGGTAGTTGACTCGCCTGGCCTAATGCCAGGAATAAAACCACCCATTTTTTTTAAATTATCAGCAATTGATTTTGGTTCAAAAGTAATAAGGGTATAAAAATATGTAAAAATAAAAACTAAGGCAAAATAAGTAAGTCCATAAGCCAATGTATTGTTGAAAAATGCTTCAACAAGTTGGGACATTCTGCCCCAAAAACCTCCTGCTCCGCTCAAAAAACTGGTAATCATTGAAGGAAAAGTTAAAATTGACAAAGCAAATATAATTGGCATTACTCCAGCTGGATTAACACTTAAAGGAAGGTAAGTAGATGCACCACCATAAACCATTCTACCTTTAATCCTTTTAGCATATGAAATAGGAATATTTCTTCTTGCTTCATTAATCAGAACAACACCAGCAATAATCAAAAGTGCCATTAAAAAGAATATTAAATAAGAAGCAAGCATTGATGGCTCATAAGTAGATATCATTTGTCCAATATTCCTTGGAAAATCGGCAATAATTCCAGCAAAGATAAGCAGAGACACTCCATTACCAATCCCTTTTTCTGAAAGGAGCTCTCCCAACCACATCAGAAAAATGCTGCCCGCAGTAATTGTTAAAATAGCACTAAGCTTAGCAGCAGGGCCAAGTTCTGTAATGATTCCTTGTCTCGAGAATAATGTCAGCATTGAAAAGGCTTGAAGCGCAGCTAAAGGAACGGTTAAAATTCTTCCGTATTGCTCAAACTTTTTTTTACCTTCTTCTCCGCTCTCTTTATAAAGCTCTTCTAGCTGAGGAAAAATCATTGTTAAAAGCTGCAAAATAATTGTTCCAGTAATATATGGACCTAGTCCCAACATAACAATAGAAAGTTTTTCTAAAGCACCGCCTGTAAAAAGGTTTAAAAGACCAAGAACCTGGAATTGTTCAAAAAAACTTTTCAGGTTTTCAGGATTAATGCCAGGAATTGGAATATTTGCCATTATTCTAAAAAGAGCGAAAATCCCTAAAACAAAAAGAATCTTGTTTCTTAAATCCTTTATTTTAAATAATTGAATAACTTTTTCGTACCACATATTTGGATTTCGTGTACTGCATACTATCTATTTAATTATCCCTTTTGCTTTTTCAATCTTTTCTTTTGCTGATTTTGAAACCTGGCAATTCTTAATTATTAATTCTTTTTTTAATTCTCCCCTACTTAAAATCTTAACTTTTGGAGCTTTCCCTTTTATTCTACTAATTAGCTTTTTTTCAAGCAAGCTGCTTGGAGATACTAAATCTCCTTTTTTAAAGTTTTTCTCCAACAACTTCAGATCAATAACTGCTGGTTTCTGTTCTCTAATTTTAAACCTATACCCTCTTAATTTCGGGTATTTTTTAACAAATTGCCTGATTGCAGGCATCATCTGACGGCCAGCACGAGATTTCTGGCCCTTTATACCTCTGCCGGAATAAGTTCCTCTTTTCCCACCTCTTCCAATTCTTTTTCCCTTTTTTCTCTTATGATTTGGTTTTAATTGATGAAGCTGCATGAATTAACAAAGTTAGTTTCTTATTTTTAATTGTTTTAATGCTTTAATTACTGCCATTGCATTATTAAGTTTATTCCTTGTTGTTCCTAAAACCTTAGAAGAAATGTTTTTTATTCCAGCTAAAGAACAAATCACTCTTACTGTGCCTCCTGCCACCAAACCTCTTCCTTTTTTCTGGGGTTTTAGAAGCACTTTGGCTGAACTGAATTTAGCAAAAACTTCATGAGGAATTGTCTCATTGATAGTAGGAACTTCAATTGCTTTCTTTTTTGCCAATCGTGTTGCCTTTCCAATAGCAGCTGCTACATCAAGACCAGAAGCGCTAGCCACTCCTACTTTTCCTTTTTTATTCCCTATTACCATTACTGCTCTAAATCGTATTTTTTTCCCGCCTGCTCTGGTATGTGAAACCCTAGCTAAATCTAAAAGCTTTGAATCAAATTCATCTCTAATCCTTGTATTTTTTCTAATTATTCTTCGCATGTTATTTAAAAGTTTAAACCTTCTTGTCTAGCGCCTTCAGCTAAAGCCTTAACTCTTCCATGATATTTATATCCCCCCCTATCAAAAACAATCTTTTCAATCTTTAATTCTTTAGCTTTTTTAGCAATTGCTTTTCCAACCTCAAAAGCTATTAATAATTTTGAAGAAAGAGGTTTTTCTTTTTTATCTTTCTTATTTTCTACAGAAGAAGGTTTTTCGTTTTTTTGCTTTTTTACCTTAACCTTTAAATCGCTTGTTGAAACCAACACTTTGTTTTTTTTATCATCAATCAATTGAGCATAAATATGTTTGTTTGAACGAAAAACACAAAGCCTAGGCCTTTCACTTGTCCCAGAAACCTTACCCCTTACTTTCTTATGTCTTTTTATTCTTTGTTTTCTTCTCTTTTTTACATCCATGTTTTTTAAAATTATCCTACTGTTGCGGTAGCAGCTTTTTTACCAGCTTTTCTTCTAATCTGTTCGCCTTGATACCTAATTCCTTTTCCTTTATATGGTTCAGCCGGTCTTACCTTTCTGATTCTTGAAGCGGTCAAACCAACCAGCTGCTTATCAATACCTGAAACAGTGATAATGTTTTTTTCAACTAAGATTTTGATTCCTTTGGGCGACTTTATTTTAACAAAATGAGTAAAACCAACAGATAAAACCAGCTCTTCTTCTTCCATTTTAGCCTTATAACCTATCCCATGAATCTCTAATTTCTTTTCATAACTATCAACAACCCCTTTAACCATGTTTGCTAAAAGGGCCCGGGTCAATCCCCAGAAAGCCTTACTTTGTTTAGTTTGTCTTTTTACTGAAACAGAAACTTTTCCTGCTTCTATTTTAACTCTAATCTCAGGCCTAAACTCGTATGAGAGCTCTCCTTTGGGACCCTTTACAGTAATTAACTGTTTATTAATTTTTATATCCACACCTTCTGGTATTTCAATTGGTTTTCTACCTATTCTACTCATAATTACCATATTTCACATAATATTTCTCCGCCTATATTTTGTTTTCTGGCTTGTTTGTTAGTCATCAAGCCTTTAGAAGTTGAAATGATTGATATACCATAACCACTCCTTACTTTTTTAATCTTTCCTGCTGTAGTATAAATTCTTTGGCCTGGTTTGGAAATTCTTTTAAGGCTTAATATAGCTGGTTTTTTATTTTCATACTTTAATTTTATTTCAATTGATTTTCTGGTTTTTCTTCCCTTTTTTTCTACCTCCTCAATAAGATTCTCTTTTTTTAAAACCTTTGCAATCTCAAACTTTATTTCAGAATAAGGAATAACTACTGTTTCTTTTAAAACAGCTTGAGCGTTTCTTATTGATGTTAACATGTCTGCTATTGGATCCATATTTACCAACTACTTTTTGTAACTCCTGGAATTAGACCTTTGTTTGCCATTTCTCTAAAACAAATTCTGCACAAACCAAACTTTCTCATATATCCTCTTCTTCTCCCACACCTAAAACACCTACGAACAATTCGTGTTTTAAACTTTGGTTTCTTTTTTGCTCTAGCGATTTGGGATTTTTTTGCCATAACTTATTTTTTAATTGGAAAACCTATTAATCTAAGAAGTTCTAATCCTTGTTCTTTATTTTTTGCTGTCGTTATTACTGTGAACTCCAAACCAAATATATTCTTTATTCTTTCGGGTAGAATTTCAAAAAAAGAAATGTGTTCTTTAATTGCAACAGTTAAATTCCCGCTTTTATCCATTGATTTTGGGTCAATCCCTTCAAAGTCTCGAGAACGAGGAAGGGTTATATTTATTAATCTTTCTAAAAAATCAAACATCCTTTTCTTGCGTAAAATGACCATTGCTCCAATTTCCATCCCTCTTCTAATCTTAAAACTAGAAACTGATTTCCTTGCTTTTGTTAAAACAGGCTTTTGACCAGCGATCAAGGTTAAATCTTCTAAAATAGCGTTAATCATCTTTTTCCTTTCATCAGAACCCTTTCCAGCAATCATCTTTCCAAAGCCAGTGTTAATTACAACTTTCTCAAGTTTAGGAACAGCCATCCTGTTCTTATAATTAAATTTTTCCATCATTTTAGGAATTACCTCTGTATTGTATTTTTCTTTTAAACCAATCATATTTGTTTATTGCATTTTTTGCAAATGCGGTATTTTTTATCCTCAACAATTTTATAACCTACTCTTGTTGCTTTATTACACTTTGAACAAATCAATTTTACATTTGAAATATTAATTGGGGATGGTCTTTCAATAATCTGACCCTTTTCTCCTGTTTTCTTTGGTTTTTGATGCTTTTTTATTAAATTCACTCCATCAATTAAAACCTTTCTCTCTTTAGGGAAAGCCTTTAAAATCTTACCTTTCTTCCCTCTGTTTTTACCCAAAATAACTAATACTGTATCTCCTTTTTTAATCTTCATACTAAATATCGAGCCATAGCTGCTACTTCTGTAAAACCTTTTTCTTTGACTTCTCTTGCCATCGGCCCAGAAACCCTTCCTCCTTTTGGTTTTTTTGTCTTGCCTTCTAAAACCACGCAGGCATTATCATCAAAACGAATATAGCTGCCATCAGATCTTCTGTATTCCTTTCTTTGCCTTATCATTACTGCTCTTAAAACATCATGTTTTTTTACCTCTTTTCTTGGATCAGCGCTCTTTACTGTTCCAACTATAACATCACCAAGCCGAGCATAACGCCTGGCGCTTCCACCCAAAACATGAATACACCGAAGTGTTTTACCTCCTGCGTTATCAGCTATTATTACCATTGAACCTAATTGAATCATAGTTTTTATTCCTTAGTAGTTTTTTCTTGCTTAACTTCTTTTTTCTTTTTAACTGTTTCTTTTTCTATTACCCTCCATGTTTTGTGCTTACTCAGTGGACGACACTCTTCAATAATAACTCTATCCCCTATCTTATAAACCTGCTTTTCGTCATGGGCTTTATAATTCTTATTAATCTTATACCTTCTCTTATATTTTGGATGTGCTTTTATACGCTCAACTCTAACTACAACTGTTTTTTGCATTTTGTCCGAAACAACTATTCCTTTTAATTTTCTTTTTGGCATATCTTTATATTTTTAAAAAATTCAAGGCTCTTGCTAAAAGCAAGGTTCTTATTTTTCCTTTTTTAATATAGTTAATATCCTGGCAATATCTTTTTTGGTCTTTCTAATTTCTCTTACATTCTTAACTTTTCCTGAAGCCAAATCAAAACGCAGAGCACGAACCTTATTTTTTGATTCTCGAAGTAATTTATCTAATTCTGATTTTGATTTTTTTCTGATTTCAGTGGTTTTCATTTATTTTTTCACAAACTTAGTTTTTACTGGTAATTTATCTGCTGCAGTTCTCAGTGCTTTAATAGCAAACTCTTCTTTTATCCCCTCCAACTCAAAAATAATTCTTCCGGGCTTAACAGCGCAGGCATAATGTTTTACAGCACCCTTACCTTTACCCATTCCAAACTCTACTCCTTTTGACGTTATTGGCTTGTCAGGAAAAATTCTAATCCAGAGCTTGCCTCCTTTTTTAAGATGTCTAATAATTGCACGTCTGGCTGCTTCAATCTGTCTGGCGCTAATCCATCTGGCCTCTAATGTTTTCAAACCATAAGAACCAAAAGCAAGTTTAGTGCCTCTATTAGCAATTCCTTTTGACCTTCCTTTGAATCTTTTCCTATGTTTTGTTTTCCTGGGTTGCAGTATTGCCATGTTCTTTAAATTTTTCTCCTTTATATATCCAAACCTTTACTCCTATTACTCCATAAGAGCATTTTGCTATTTTAAAGGAATAATCAATGTTTGCCCTTATTGTTTGTCTTGGAAGAAGGCCTTGTTTAAGCCATTCTTTTCTGGAAATGGCGATGCCATTTAATCTGCCAGTTAATTCAACCCTTGCTCCCTTAACTCCTTTCTGAGACATCACTTTGCCTAAGGTTTGTTTTAAAACACGTCTGTAGCGCATTCTTTTCTCAATCTGACCAACCATCCACAAGGCAACCAAAGAAGCATAAATCCAGGGGTTTTTAATCTCTCTTATTTCTAATCTTAGTCCTGACTTTTGTCGGCTTTTAACTTTATCTTTTTTAACAAAATCTTTTCTTAAAACTTTATTTATTAACTCTTTTTTTAGTTTTTCTACACCTTCACCACCTCTTCCAATAATCAATCCCGGTCTGGAACTAGAAATTATTACGTTTACTTTGCCCGGGGATCTTTCAATTTCAATTCTTCCCACGCCAAATCTGCCGATTCTACTATCAAGAAACTTTCTAATTTTAAAATCTTCCTCTAAATATAAGGCAAAATTTTTACCATAAAAACCGCGAGATTCCCAATCTTCTGTTCCTTTTATTCTAAATATTTTTGGATGGACTTTGTGTGACATATTAATAATAATTTTATGACTCTATGGTTAGTTATACAAATAAAGTTGTAGCAAGTCTAACCATTTAACCATTAATTAGAATGCTTTTCTTCTGAAAAATCTTCTTAATCCTTTTCCTTTTTTAGCTCTGACTTTTTCTGGTTCAAATTTCTGCCTTGTCTTTTTTTCAATCACTTCTTTTTTTTCTTCTTCTTTTGCTTCTAATAATTCTTCTTCTTTTACAATTTTTGGTTTTGCTTTCTTTCTTACTTTTTTCTTTTTCTTACTCTTGTCAATTTCATCTAAAACAAGGGTGATATGAGAGGTTTTTTTCATGATTATATCAGCCCTGCCTCTGGCCCTTGGAAACTGTCTTTTAAGCTTTATTCCCTCATTAACAATAATCTTGGAAATATAGAGATTATTTTCATCTACCTGGAAGCTATTCTTAGCATTAGCTATCGCTTGTTTTAAAAGCTTTAAAATAGGTAAAGCAGCACGCTTTCTGGTAAAAGACAAAAGCTTTTCAGCTTTATTAGCTGTTTTCCCTCTGATTAAACTAGCAACTAATCTTACTTTTCTTGGTGCAATCCTTAAATACTTTAATTTAGCAGTTGAAATCATAACTCTTTAGCATTAACTATTTCTTTTCAGCTTCCTTTTGGACAACTTTTTTCTCTAATTCTTTCTGCATTCTTCCACCATGCCTTATAAATTTTGTTGTTGGTGAAAACTCACCGAATTTATGGCCGATCATGTTTTCATTAACTTTTACTGAAATAAACTGCTTTCCGTTGTGAACTAAAAAAGTATAGCCGATCATTTCAGGCGAAATAGTTGAACGTCTAGACCAAGTCTTAATTGGCTCTGTTTTATTGCCCTCTAACTTCTTAACTTTTTTCAATAAATTGTCGTCAATATATGGACCTTTTTTTAAACTTCTTGTCATAAATTTATACTTTATTTCTTTTTCCTTCTTTTTAAAATTAATTTATCTGTCCATCTTTTTTTTCTTGTTTTAACTCCTAAAGCTGGTTTTCCCCAAGGGGTTTTGGGATATTTCATTCCAATTGGGCTTTTCCCTGTACCTCCGCCGTGAGGATGATCAGGCGGATTCATAACTGTACCTCTGACAGTTGGACGCCAGCCTTTTAATCTTTTCCTTCCCGCTTTGCCCAGTTTCTCAAACCTTTTTTCTGGATGAGAAACTTGACCAATTGAAGCAAAACATTCTTCTTTCACTTTCCTGATTTCACTAGAAGGCATTTGAAGATGAGTATAACCTCCTTCGTTAGCCAACACTTTGGCTGAAGTGCCTGCTGACCTTACCATTTTTCCTCCTCTGCCTTGCATCAATTCAATATTATAAACCTGGGTGCCAACAGGAATATTTTTGAGCTTTAGCCTATTTCCATTTTTCAATTCAGCCTTATCAGAACATACAATTTCATCATCTATTTTAATTCCAGTTGGAGCTAAAACATATGTTTTGCTAGCATTCTCATATTCAATCAAAGCTATATAAGCAGTTCTGTATGGATCATATTCAATAGCAATCACCTTTCCTTTTTGATCTATTTTCTTTTGTCCAAAATCAACGATTCTGTAGCGTCTTTTCGCACCTCCTCCCTTGTGGCGAACCGTAATTGTTCCAGATGTTCCCCTGCCTGCTCTTCTTTTTAATGTCAAAAGCAATGCTTTTTCAGGCTCTTTCTTTGTCAGTAATTTTTTGCTTTTAAATTGTGTGTTTGTTCTTTTCATTTTAGAAAGTTAAATTATCTTGGAAGAATCTCTATTTTTTGTCCTTTTTTAATAAGCACAATTGCTTTTTTATAACCTTTTTTTATTCCTTTTATTCCTTTAAAAATTCTTTTCTTTGATGGCACTTTTATAGTCCTTACATTTATCACATCTACATTATATAAACTCTCTACTGCTTTTTTTATTTCAGTTTTATTGGCTCTTTTATAGACCTTAAAAACATATCTATCATTTTTGGCTAAATCTGTTGCTTTTTCCGTTATATGCGGAGCTTTTAAAACACTGTAAGCTAACCCTTTATCAGTTTTTTTAACCGGCTTTTTCAGAGGCTTAACTATTTCTTTTTTAATCACCTCGGTCTTTTTAACCGGTTGTTTTTCTTTCTTTTTAATTGGTTCTTTTTTTCTTCTGAAAAAATCTCTTAATGCCATGGATTTATTAATTATTTCTTTAAAAATGTTTTTTCTATCACCTCAATGCTTGTTTTAGGCATAACCAGATACTTAGAAGATACGATATCTAAGCAGTTTAAATCTCTGGCCTGAATAGTCTTTGCATAAGGAATGTTTTTGGTTGCCAGAATTATATTTTTATTTAATTCAGGTAAGGCAATTAACGAACTTTCTTTTTTGGGAATAACTTTATTTAAAACCTTAACCATTGATTGTGTTTTAGGTTCACTAATCTTCAAATTATCTAACACAATTAATAAGTTGTTCTTTACCTTAGCTGATAATACCATAAACAGCGCTAATCTTTTCATTTTTTTAGGAATTCGTTTCTTGAAAATCCTGTCTTTTCTTGGACCAAATGTTACTCCTCCACCTATCCAGATTGGTGAACGTATTGACCCGTGTCTTGCTTTCCCTAATCCTTTTTGCCGCCATGGTTTTTTTCCTCCCCCTCTTACCTCGCCCCTATTCTTGGTATGAGCTATTGATTTTCGCTTGTTAGCCATTTGGGAAACAACGACCTGATGAATCAAATCATTATTTGCTTCAACTTCAAAAATTCTCTTTGGCAGTAAAGTTTCTTTTAGTTTTTCACCTTGTTGATTATGTATTGTAACTTTCATAAAAATCTCTACTTAGTCCTGATTTCTAACAAAGTTCCTTTTCTTCCAGGCACAGCCCCCTTTACCATTAAAACATTATTCTTTTTGTCAATTTTAGCAACTTCTAAGTTTTTAACTGTTGTTCTTTCAAAACCCATTCTGCCAGGCATTTTCTTTCCTTTGATAACTCTTGGAGGCATTGAACCTCCCACTGAACCTATTGATCTAAGTGAGCCCTTTGCTCCTCTGGTTTTTGGCTGCCCCCTAAATCCCCATCTTTTGACTCCTCCAGCAAATCCTTTTCCTTTTGAAAAACCTGATACTTTTACTAATTTGACGTCTTCAAACAAAGAAACATCAATTTTCTGTCCTTTTTTATACTCTGAAATATCAGCTTTGAATTCTCTCAAATACCGAAAGGGCTTACCTTTCTGGCTTTTCTTAACTTTTTTATCCTTTAATTTTAAAAAACCAATCTGAACAGATTCATAATCATCTTTTTCTTTGGTTTTTAATTGAGTAACCTCGCAAGGACCAGCCTCAATCAAAGTCACTGGAATGTGTTTTCCATCTTCATCAAAAATCTGTGACATCCCTATTTTCAAACCCAATATAAATTTCATAAATCTCTTGCCTAATAACTGAAAACCGGGCATAGCCCGGTTTTCAACCATTGGCTATTTAAAACTAACTATAATTTTTCAAAATTTAATTTTATCATTTTTATTCTACAACGAATTGCCCAAAAATTTAATCTGCCCAATAATCTTAATCGACTCATTACATTCTTATCTCAACATCAACGCCTGCTGGTAAATTCAAACTTCTTAAAGCGTCAATTACTTTTGGGTTTGGTTCTAAAATATCAATTAATCTTTTATGAATTCTGATTTCAAACTGTTCCCTGCTTGTTTTATGAACAAAAGTGGACCTATTAACAGTATACTTATTAATCTCTGTCGGTAAAGGAACAGGACCTAAGATTTTACTTCCATAACGTTCAGCCATTTCAATAATTTGCTTGGCTGAAGTATCAATAACTTTATGATCATAGGCTCTGAGCTTAATTCTAAGCCTGTTCTTAATCTCAGTTTCTACAGTGTCTATTTTTTTCTTTGGCATCTTTACTATCTAATATGCTGTTATTAAATTAAATTGCCAAATTGTTTTTGCAATTTGACAACTTAAGGAATTAACTTACTTTGATATTTTTGTGACAACTCCTGCTCCAACGGTTTTTCCTCCTTCCCTGATAGCAAACCTTTGCTGTTCTTCCATTGCAATAGGAGCCATTAATTTGATTTTCAGATTAACAGTGTCACCAGGCATTACCATTTCTGTACCTTCAGCTAAAGTAACATCGCCAGTAACATCTGTTGTCCTAAAATAAAACTGTGGCTTATAACCAGTGAAAAATGGTGTATGCCTTCCTCCTTCCTCTTTTGTTAAAATGTAAACCTGGCCGTCAAATTCACTGTGCGGAGTAATGCTGCCTGGTTTAGCCAGAACCTGACCTCTTTCTGTGTCTTCTTTTTTAATGCCTCGAAGTAAAACTCCAACATTATCACCCGCCCTTCCTTCATCTAAAATCTTGTTAAACATTTCAATAGAAACAGCTGTTGTTTTAACAGTTGGCTTTATGCCAATAAGTTCAACCTCTTCATTAGGTTTAACAATTCCTCTTTCAATTCTGCCTGTTGCTACTGTTCCACGACCCTCAATAGTAAACACATCCTCAATTGCCATTAAAAATGGCTTATCAGTTTCACGCTTAGGTTCTTTAATAAATTCATCAACAGCTTTAATAAGTTCTATGATTGGTTTTGCATCTTCATCATCAACTGATTTAACACTCAGGGCTTTTAAAGATGAACCTTTAATGATTGGAGTTTCGTCTCCAGGAAATTCATATTTTTTCAAAAGTTCTCTTAATTCTGATTCAACTAAATCAATAATTTCAGGGTCATCAACCTGGTCGCATTTATTAATAAAGACAACCAAAGAAGGCAAGCCCACCTGTCTTGACAAAAGAATATGTTCTCTTGTCTGAGGCATTGGTCCGTCAACAGCTGAGACAACTAAAATTCCTCCATCCATCTGAGCAGCTCCTGTAATCATGTTTTTAATATAGTCAGCGTGTCCTGGACAGTCAATTAAAGCATAATGCCTCTTATCGCTTTCAAATTCAACGTGAGAAACAGAAATAGTTAAGCCCCTGGCTTTTTCTTCTGGAGCAGCGTTTAAATCGTCAATTCCTGCTTCAGTAGCATTTAAACCCTTAAGTTTTGACACGTGTAAAATTGCTGCAGTAGTAGTAGTTTTACCATGAGCAACATGTCCAATAGTACCAACATTGACATGAGGTTTTGTTCTTATAAATTTTTCTTTTTCGGCCATATATTGTTTATTATGTTTTATTAATTAGTTATTTATACCAGTTTTTTTTAAATTTAGCAACAACCTGAATTAAAATCAAGCTTATTTCTTTTTTCCCTCAATAATTTCCTGTGCTACATTTTTAGGTGTTTCCTGATAACTATCAAACTCCATTGTAAAGGTTCCTCTTCCTTCAGTCAAGCTTCTTAAGGTTGTAGCATAACCAAACATTTCAGATAAAGGCACGGTAGCATCAATAACTTTAAGATTTAACCTGTCTTTAGTTTCTTTTATCTTGCCCCTTCTAGCTGACAGGTCGCCAATTACGTCACCGAAAAAACTTATTGGAATAACTACTTCTAGCTTCATTATTGGTTCCAAAAGCACTGGATTTGCTTTTTTAGCTGCTTCTTGAAATGCCATGGAAGATGCAATTTTAAAAGCGAATTCAGAAGAATCAACTTCATGAAAAGAACCATCACATAAGATAACTGAAAGGTCGATCATTGGATAACCTGCTACAACGCCCTTTTCCATTGCTTCTTTTGCACCTTTTTCAACTGCTGGGATAAACTCTCTTGGTATAGCTCCGCCTTTAATTTTATTAAGAAACTCAAAGCCCTTGCCTCTTTCTCTTGGCTCTATTCTCATTAAAACATGCCCGTACTGTCCTCTTCCTCCTGACTGTTTGACATATTTAGACTCTGCCTCAGCCACTGCTCTTATTGTTTCTTTATAGGCAACCTGGGGCCTGCCAATATTTGCCTCAACTTTAAATTCCCTTTTCATCCTGTCAACAAGAATTTCAAGATGAAGCTCTCCCATTCCAGAAATAATTGTTTCACTAGTATCAGGATCTGTTTTTACTGTAAAAGTAGGGTCTTCTTCAGACAATCTTTTAAGAGCAACACCCATTTTTTCCTCATCCGTTTTGTTTTTGGGTTCAACCCTAATAGAAATAACTGGTTCAGGGAAAGTGATTTCTTCTAATATAATAGGGTGATTCTCATCGCAAAGAGTGTGGCCTGTTGAAGTATTTTTAAGTCCAACTGTAGCAGCAATGTCGCCTGCATAGATCTCATTAATATCTTCACGTGAGTCAGCATGCATCCTTAAAATTCTACTTATTCTTTCTTTATCACCAGTAGCAGTATTTAAAACATAAGAGCCCTTTTTCAAAATTCCTGAGTAAACTCTAAAGTAAGTTAAAGACCCAACATAAGGATCAGTGGCAATCTTAAAAGCTAAAGCAGAAAATGGTTCATTATCATCAGTTTTTCTTTCAATAATTTGATTTGTTTCTGGGTCAGTACCCTTAACAAAAGGCAGATCAATTGGACTTGGTAAATAATAAATCACTGCATCCAGTAAAAGTTGTACTCCTTTGTTTTTTAAAGATGAACCACAGAGCACTGGCACCAAATTGTAATCAATAGTAGAAGTTCTTAAAGATTTTTTTAATTCATCAATAGAAATTTCTTGTTTTGATAGATATTTTTCCAAGAGATTTTCATCTTCTCCTGCAATCTTCTCAATCATTTTCTTCCTCCACTGCTTAGCTTCTTCCAGCAACTCAGCAGGTATATCCTCTTCTTTAATATCTTCACCCGACTCTCCTTCAAAACTAATTGCTTTCATTGTTATTAAATCAATTACTCCTTTGAAATTCTCTTCTCTACCGATTGGCAATTGAAGTGTTACAGCATTGGGAGTTAACTTTTCTAATATTGAATTTAAACTCTCATAGAAATTTGCACCCATTCTGTCCATTTTATTGATAAAACAAATCCTTGGAACCTTGAATTTATCAGCCTGGCGCCAAACAGTTTCTGACTGCGGTTCTACTCCAGCCACTCCATCAAAAACAACTACTCCGCCATCTAGAACTCTTAAAGATCTTTGGACTTCAGCTGTAAAATCAATGTGTCCTGGAGTATCAATAATATTGATTTGGTATTCTTTTTCTCCTTTTTCAGCTAAATCTTTGGGTATCCAAAAGCAAGTAGTAGCAGCTGAAGTAATTGTAATTCCTCTTTCTCTTTCCTGATCCATCCAATCAGTAGTGGTTGTTCCCTCGTCAACACTACCAATTTTGTGAGTAATGCCTGTGTAATACAAAATACGCTCAGTAGTTGTTGTTTTACCAGCATCAATATGAGCAATGATTCCAATATTTCTGTATTTTTCTAAGGGATATTTTCTAGGCATACTTCATCAATTTTACCAGGAAAAGTGAGCAAAAGCGCGGTTAGCTTCAGCCATTTTGTGTGTATCTTCTTTTTTCTTTACTGCCCAGCCAGTACCACCGGCGGCACTCATTATTTCTTCAGCTAATTTTTCTTTCATTTGTCTTCCTTTTTTTGATTTAGCTGCCTGAATTATCCAGCGCATAGCTAAAGCCAGTTTTCTGCCCCCTCTCACTTCCACTGGAATCTGATAAGTTGCTCCTCCTACTCGTCTTGGCTTCACCTCTAACACTGGACTAGTATTTTTTATAGCTTGCTCAAAAACTTCTAAAGGTTCTTTTTGTGTTTTTTCCTTTATAATATTAAAAGCACCGTAAACAATTTTTCTGGCTATAGTTTTTTTACCTTTTCTCATTATATAGTTAATGAACTTAGCAACGTTTACATTATCGTATACAAGGTCAGGTAAAAGCTCTCTTCTTTTGATTTTCTTTTGTCTAGCCATATTTTATTTCTTTACTCTTTTAGTTCCGTATTTTGATCTTTGCTGGTTTCTTCCTTCTACGCCGCTAGCATCTAAAACTCCTCTCACAACCTTATAACTTACTCCAGGCAAATCTTTTATTCTTGCCCCTCTTATCATTACAACAGAGTGCTCCTGAAGATTATGGCCCTCACCAGGAATATAGGCAGTTACTTCCTGACCATTAGTCAAACGAAGTCTAGCAACTTTTCTTAATGCTGAGTGAGGTTTTTTAGGAGTCATTGTAAATATTTTTAAACAAACGCCTCTTTTAAATGGTGAAGGATATCTTACTGGTCTGTTTTTTAAAACATTAAAACTAAATTTAAAAACAGACGATTTTTTTCGCTTTTTTGGTTTCTTTCTTGCTTTTTTAACTAGTTGATGAATTGTTGGCATAATTTTTTTTCAAAAAATTAAAACAATAAAGTGCCTTAACACTTGTCTGATAAATTTAACAAGGAAATAAATGAAAGTCAATCCTTTAATTTGTTTTATTTGATTAAAACGGGTTTTTTAAAAAACAAGTAATTGTCCGGAAGTCAATGAATAAAGAACCATTGCTCCTAGAAATATTAATCTTAAACCAAAAAATATGAATATCAAAAGGAGAATAAGACTGTAGCGTTGAAAAAAGCTTTTAAATTTTGAAAATCTGTCTGGCAGTAAAGCAAAAAGAATGTGATAGCCATCAAGAGGCGCCATGGGAACCAAATTAAATATACCCCAGGCAAAATTATAGAAAGCAATAATGCTAAAAAGCATAATAAAAGGAACGTTTAAAGGAAGAAATCTTATAGTTAAGCTAAAAAACACAGCAATGAAAAAATTTGCTAAAGGGCCTGATATTGAAACTTTAAGTGTTCCCCATTTTTGGTCACGAAAATTATATGGATTAACTGGTACTGGTTTTGTCCATCCAAAAATAGGTCCTTTTCCAGCACTTATTAAAAATAAAATTAGGGGCAAAATAACAGAACCAAATGGATCCAAATGTTTCAATGGATTAAGAGTCAATCTACCAGAATCTTTTGCAGTTGGGTCTCCCAAGTAGTAAGCAACACTACCATGAGCAATTTCATGGATTATAATTGAAAGAAGAAGAACTATTAATGTAAATAAAATAATTAAACCTTCCATGATATTTATTTTACACATTCTTTAATGACTTGAAAAGATTTAAAAAACATTTTAGCATTACCTATATGGCTAAAGAATGTATAGTCTGCGCAAAAAAATCAAGAATGATTCAAAGGTTGGTAAAACTTCGTGGAAAATATAATCCAACTTCTAAAAAAAGAAAGTATCCCAATTTACAATGGGTCTTTATTCCAGTTACAATAAAAAGAAAAAAATTCAAGCAATTTGCTGGAAAAAGAATAAAGGCATGCACGAAATGCATTAAATCTCTTTCTAAAGTTAAATAGTCCTCTATGCCAAAAGCGGGGCATGGTGTAGCGGCAACATGCGCCCTTGGGGTGGGCGTGATGGCGGGTTCGACTCCCGCTGCCCCGACACTGTTTTAAAGACATTAATAATTCTTTAAATAATCTTAACTAAAAAACCACCTTAGGTGTGGTTCTTTAGTTGCCCTGTTTTCTAGGAAAATTCTGTAGGAAACTTCAAGTGGGTGCCAAAGGTGTATTCCACAGAACACACATCATTTTAAGCTCCCGTTGTAAAATTATTCTCAGATTTGACTAGAAAGCCAGGGCATTATTTATTTTATCCTTTCTTAAACACTCTTGTCAAAACCAATATTTAGATTAAAGATTAAAAATTTCAACCAGTTGCTTGATTAAAGAAACTGCTACTGGTTGGGCAAGCAAACTATATGATTCAATACCTTTATCGTCTTTAATAATCCAGGGGTTTTCTTTTATTTTCACTTTTTTTGAATTTTCGTCCCACTCAAAAACATACTCAGGAGTAATCTCGTAATCATCAATATAGTCCTTGGCAATATCTACTGGAATTGAGTTTCTTAGTAAGATTTTTGGAATTCCGTAAAGAGATAAAGCTTTTTCAATGAGTTCTTCGTCTTTTTTTAATCTTTTTTTAATAGGTTCGATACCAAACTCATCCCCTTCTTTTGGCTCCATTACTATATTCTTGCAACTTGGATTATCGCAAAGAAGACTGAACTCTTTTTTATCTTTATCATAAGTAATTTTTGAAGTTGGAAATAATTTTAAATTTCTTGGAGTTTTGCATTTAGGACACACCCTACGCCACTTAATTCTTTCATCGATAACTGATTCAGGAATATCGATTAAAATGAAAACATCTGGGTCATCTCTGTAGCCAATCAGATCTCTAAAAAACAAAGAAAAATCTATCTGATCTAATCCTCTTGGAAAACCATCTAAAAAAAGAGTCTTTTTGTCAATGTTTCTTATTTCTCTCTTTATTAAAGTTAAAATTAACTCTGTTGGAAGAAGTGTTTTTGTGCTTCTTGATTCCAAAGCAGAAATGATTTCTTTTAAATCTTTTGAACCCCTGTAGTTTTTTTCTAAAAAATTAATTAATTCTTTTTTCCTTTTACTATCAGCCAGTTCTTTGTCTACACCCCTAACCATCTCGCCTATTGAAAAGTGCTTTATTTTTTCAGGACCAACGAGTTGAGCAAACATTTTTGAATAAGTTCCCTTGCCAGAATTTTTCTTCCCCAGAAAATAAGCAATAAAACTATTTTCTTTTAAAAATTCTTTTAACTTTTCAATCTCTTTTCCTGCTTTGGCCTTAAAATATTCTTCCTGTTCTTTTGGATCTATTAGATTGAATTTTCTATCTAATCCTTTAATTTTAGTTTTAAAAACTGGAAACTGCATAATTTGTATTTAGTATAATTTTATGTTTTGACCGTCTGAAATGATTTTTATATCACCAATTTCATCTGTTCTTAGAATTTTTATACCATAATCATTCAAAATATCCAAAACTTGAGCGTGGGGATGACCATATTTATTATCTTTTCCAAGTGAAATAACAGCAAGCTCCGGAATAACTGATTCCATCAATTCTTTTGAAGTAGAGCTCTTGCTTCCATGGTGTCCAACTTTTAAAACATTGCAGTCAAGATTTAACCCCTTATCAATAACTTTTCTTTCTATTGATTTAGATGCATCGCCCGTAAAAAGAAAACAGTTATCATTAAAAACTAAACGAATAATGATTGAAGTATTATTGGTATTTTTAATGTCTTGTCCTGCTAAATTTTCGAAAGGATGAAGTATTTCAAAGAATATGTTTGGTATAATTATTCTTTGACCTGCTTGAGCAATTGTTATATCAGCCTTCTCATCTTTAATTAATTTTATCCATTCTTCGAATTCTTTCGTATCTTTTAATACTCCCGTCCATAAAATATTTTTAACTTCGTAAGTTTTTAGAACTTCAATTAAACCTGCAATATGGTCATGCTCAGGATGTGTTAGAACAAGCAAATCAATGTTCCTGTCCCAAAAAGACATCTCTTGACCTAACTTCTCTAAAACAACAGAAGATGGACCTCCGTCAATTAAAATCTGGTAATTTTGAGGTGTTTCAATAAAAATGCCGTCACCCTGTCCTACGTTAAAAAAAACAACCTCAAGAAGTTGAGGTTGGTTTAAATTATAAATTATTGACCAGAAAAAAATATTACAAAGCAATAAAACAATTAAAATTCCAAAAACAAGATTTTTCCATTCTCTATTCACTCTTTAAGTATATCAACGAGAATAAAAAAATGGGAGTAAATCTAATACCTCCATTTGTTTGGATTTTAAGAAATCTGCGTTTCCACAAACTCAATTGTCTTGTCACTATCCCTAAGTCTCTTAATCTTTTTTTTAAACCAGTGTATTGTTGGTTTTAAAAGATCAGGCCTCTCAAAAACTAACGTCAAAAGTTCCGTAGCTGACTTACAAAGAATATTGATCTCTTTCTGATCATTTTCTCTGTTTTTACTAGTTGGTGTCACGCCGACTAAATATGTCTCGTAACCAATAACAATCTTTCCATTGTTTTCCGCCATTTTAATCATTTCTTTTTTATCACTAAAAGGAAGATTTGGCAATCTGTCTTGAATAGATTTATCATCAAATAGGCTTTTTTTATCTTTGACAATAATTTGTGAATTACTTAAAATAAAATAGTAAATTAAAAAAAATCGGAGGTGAAAAACCATTAGAAGAAATGTTGCTCTTTTTATAACGCTGGGGGGAAAAAGATATGCAGCGGCTGGAATCTTAAAGGAATTTAAGCAAAACTCAGTTCTTGCTGTGAAGTCAGAAAAAGGAACTCTTATCTACGTATTTAAAAACGAAGCATTCATCTATTCATGCTATAATTGTACTTTTCCAATAATGAAAACGATGAAGATCAGGAAAAAAGCAAACTTTTTCCGTATGATTTGTTATTACTGCCAGAGAGATAATGGTGAATTTCCTTTCTCGTGTCTTAAAAAATTCAACCCCCGAAACAGACTTATAAAAAAAAGCGCGGAAGCGCTTAGCTCTTTTTCGAAAACAAAACGCCAGTGTTAAACTAACTGGTGTTTTAAAAACTTCCAGAAGTCTTCTAGCCTATGCTTTGGGGATAGTTTCTTTTGTGATAATGTGTTCCGTAATTAATCTTTCCAGGTTAGTAAAAATTCATGGAATTCGTCACCTTTATGAGAGCATTTGGTTTCTTTGCAGGTCATATTTTTCTTACCAAAAATAAGTCCTGCCATTGATTCAAAATAGCCCTCCATGCAACGGCAGAAAATATCGTGAAGCTTAAAATTCTTTATTATTAAAACAATACGTTTCTTTTCTTCGTTAAATTCTACAGATTTTAGTTCTCCTATTGTCCAGTATTTTTTCCACATTGTATTAGCAAACTTTAGGGCAATTGGCATAGAACGAATATACACCGCAAAAAGCTTTACAATCAAAGAATTTGTGGGTTGAAAACCGCAAACATTTTTAATCTCTTCATCGTCAAAACCAAAAACCTGCTTAATTGTTAGCAGGGTTAATATCTTTAGCCCAGAAGGAACGAAACCCATTCTCTGAATTTCTTTGTATTTTATTGGATAGCCCAATTTTTCCATTTCTTGTTCAAGTTTTTTTAACCCCTCTTCTCCTTTTGTCTTTAAAATGTACTCACTATCAAGCTTTATATTAAAACCTCTGGTTTCTCCAGCTAAGCTCATTATTTCTTTTGCTTGCTCTTTGCTTATAATATGATTCATATTCTTAAAATTAACTACTGTTGCTTTATTTTATAAAAAATGAGCCACAATAGCAAAGCACCAACCCAAATGGGTTGGTGCCTTAGAAGACCTTTAAAAGGTCTTTAAGAGTCGAAATTTAGGCCTTTCCTAAAATCCTAAACATTTTTGTACCGCATTCTGGACAGATACCACTCATAGCTCTTCTCTTAGTGCCTCCCTTCCCCTTCATTTCAACCTCTTTTTCACTTTGCATGTCCTGCTTTTTTTTGCATTTTACGCAGTAAGCTTCTGTTGCCATAAAATAAGTTTAAATTAAATTGGTCTAATAAGCATCAAAAAAATCGACCTTTAGAATATTTGTTCATGGAATGAACTTATCCACAACATTACTTTACCTTAAATGAAGCGAAAATGATAGTCAAGTCCCTTTATTCCCTATTCATGTTTACGCCTATCTTTCTCATACATTAAAGCAATGATAGTATGAGCATCTATTATCTCTTTATTCTCTATCATTTTTAAAGCTTCACTTAAGCTAAAAACTTTAACTTGCTCAACAATTTCACCATCATCAAGTCTTTGCTTGGTTTTCTCTAAAAGGGTAGCTCTAAAAGCATACATATACTCTGTACAATAACCAGGAGATTTATAAAACTCTGCAATTTGCTCTAATTTTCCAGCTTTAAAGCCTGTTTCCTCCTCTAATTCTCTTTTTGCTCCCTTTTCAGGATCTTCACCCTTATCTAATTTGCCAGCTGGAATCTCCCATAATTCTTTTTCTGCTGGAGCACGATATTGCTTAATCAAAATTATCTTGTCTTTTTTAATTAAAGGCAAAATAGAAACTGTATTAGAAAAAACAACAATTTCTCTTTTAATTTTTTGCCCTTTAATTCTTCCTTCAATTATTTTTAAAGAAACAAAATCTCCTTTATAAACCTCTTTAACCTTCTCAATTTTCATATTATAAACTTAATTCGTTTGATATTTTTTTCATTGAACTTAAGGTAGTATTAATAAATTCTTCTAAAGATAAATTTAAATATTCTTCACATTTTTGAATAATTTCTCTATTCGCTCCTTTAGCAAAAGCTTTTTCTTTAAAACGTTTTAAAACACTTTCAGCGCTTAAATCATTAATCTTTCTTGAAGGTAAAACTAATGTTGCAGCAACAATTAAACCTGTTAAAGGGTCAACACAAAATAAAGCTTTAGCCATTAAACTTTCTGGTTCAATGCCATGGGCTTCATTGTGGGTTAAAACTGCCTCATAGATTTCTTTATCAAAACCTAGTTCTTTTAACATGTCAGCTCCTTGTTTTGAATGAAGTTTTTCATTGTCAACAGTTTTCTCATAATCAATGTCATGCGCTAATCCGCAAATCCCCCATTTTTCAATATCTTTATTGAATTTTTGAGCTAAATCATTCATAGCAGCTTCTACTGCTAAACAATGTTTAATTAAATTGTTGTTTTTTAAATTCTCTTTTAATGAATTTAGTGCTTGATCTCTTGTCATAATTATATTGAATATTATGCTGATTTTATTTAATATAACATATATAACAATATAATAAATATATATGGAAGAAAAAATTTATATAATAGGTCACAAACAGCCAGACACTGATAGTATTTGCGCGCCAATTGCTTATGCCCAGTATTTAAAACAAAAAGGTGAAAATGCTGTTGCAGTTAAGTCTGGAGAAATAAATCCTGAAACAAAATACGTTTTAGATTATTTTGAAACTGAAGTTCCTGAAACTTTAACTGATGCAACGAAAAAAACCATTATTTTACTTGACCATAATGAAAAAACTCAAAGCCTGGACAATATAGATAAAGCTAAAATTATAGAAGTGATTGACCACCATAAAATTGATTTTCAATGTACTAACCCTATTTATTTTCATAATGAACCAATTGGTTCTACCTCAACAATAATTGCTAAAAAATACTTTAATGATAAAGATGTAAATTTGGATAAAAAAACAGCTGGACTACTGCTTTCAGGAATACTTTCTGACACTGTAATATTTAAATCCCCAACATCAACAAGTGAAGATAAAGAAATTGCAGAAAAATTAGCTGGAATTGCTGAAATTAAAAATATCCAAGATTTTGGAATTGAAATTAAAAAATCAAAAGCCAGTTTAGAAGGACTAACGACTGAGCAAATAATATTATCTGATTTTAAAATATTTGAATTTGGAAAAATTAGAATTGGCGGTGGCCAGGTTGAAGTTCTTGGAATGGATGAAATAAATGAAAAAAAACAAGAATTACTTGAAAAATTAAAAGAAATTGCTCAAAAAGAAAATTATGATTTAGTAATGTTGATTGCAACTGATATTATCAAACAAGATTCATTGCTTTTATTTTTTGAAAAAGATAATTATATTGAAAAAGCATTTAATAAAAAACCTGAAAACAACACATTATATCTTGAAGGAGTAATGTCTCGAAAAAAACAAATTATTCCTCCTTTGGCGAAACTGTTTTCTGGAAATTAGATCAATTGAATATTAAAAAACCAATCCCCAAGGGTTGGTTTTTGATTTGACAAATTTAATCAGGAATTTTTCTTGATTTTTAATTTATATCTTTTCATTAAAAGCGCGTTTGAAACAACACTTACTGATGAAAAAGCCATGGCAGCAGCAGCGATAGTTGGATTTAAAAGCCAACCAGTAAAAGGATACAAAATGCCAGCAGCAATCGGAATGCCAACAATATTGTAAAAGAAAGCCCAAAATAAATTTTGCTTAATCTTTTTTAAAGTATACTTACTTAAATCAATAGCTGTAACAACATCTCGCAAATCATCTTTTATTAAAACTATTTCTCCTGTTTCCATTGCCACATCTGTGCCCGAACCTAAAGCAATACCCAAATCAGCCTGAGCTAATGCAGGAGCATCATTAATACCATCACCAACCATAGCTACAATATTACCTTCTTTTTGTAATTTTTTAATCTCGGCTGCTTTCTCTTGAGGTAAAACTTCTGCCAATACATAATCAATATTCAATCGCTGGGCTATTGCTTGCCCCACTCTTTTATTATCTCCAGTAAGAATCGCTGTTTTCTTGCCTGCTTTATGTAAAATCTCAATTGCCTCTTTTGAATATTCTTTTAACATATCAGCTACAGCGATTATGCCAACCGTTTCTTTGTTTACAACTAAAATCATTGTGGTTTTGCCTTGTTCTTCTAAAGCATCTATCTGCTTTTCAATATGTTTAATATTAATTTGATTTTCTATTATTAATTTTTTAGTTCCCAATAAAACTTCCTTGTTTTGGAAAATAGCTTTAATCCCCTTGCCTGGAATAGCTTGAAAATTCTGTACATCAAATAATTCTATTTTTTGCTTTTTGGTTTTATTGATTATTGCTTGAGCTAAAGGATGTTCTGAGTTTTTTTCAATAGACCCAGCAAGTTGTAAAATCTCATTTTGGTTGTTAAATATTAAATTCTTAATAACAACAATATCTGTAACATTTGGCTCTCCTTTGGTTAAAGTGCCTGTTTTATCAAAAACAACCATATTAATTTTTTGAGCAATTTCTAGGGCTTTACTACTTTTTATCAAGATTCCATTTTGAGCCGCCAAACCCGTACCCATCATTACTGCTGTTGGTGTTGCCAACCCTAAAGCGCAAGGACAAGCAATAATCAAAACCGCTACGAAACTTGTTAAGGCAAAGGCAAAAGACTGTCCAGCTATTAACCAAATAAAAAAAACAATTGTGGCAATAACCATTACTGAAGGAACAAAATAAAAAGCAACCTTATCAGCAAAAAGCTGAATAGGTGCTTTAGAACCGATGGCTTCCTCTACAATTTTAATAATTTGAGCCAGCATAGTATCTTTACCCACTCTTGTCGCTTTAAATTTTAAAACGCCGGTTTTATTAATCGTGGCGCCAATCACTTCATCGCCTTTCTTTTTTTCAACTGGAATGCTTTCTCCTGTAATCGCTTTTTCGTCAACGCCCGAATAGCCGTCAATCACAATGCCATCAACAGGGATTTTTTCTCCCGGCTTAATTAAAATGATATCTCCGACTTCAACTTCTGAAATTGGGATTTTTATCTCCTGACTTCCTTTAATGATAGTTGCTTCTTTAGGCTGCAATCCGATTAATTTTTTAATTGCCTGGCTGGTTTTACCCTTAGTCAAAGCCTCTAAATATTTACCAAGAGAGATAAAAACTAAAATTAAAGCCGCGCTCTCAAAGTAAAGATGGTTGCCCTGATAATCCGGTTTAAACCAAATCAACGAAGAAATAACTAAGCTGTAAAAATAAGCAGATAGAGTCCCTATTTCAATTAAAGAATCCATATTAGGATTACGCTGAATCAACTTTTTAAGACCGGAAATATAAAGAGGGTAATTAACCGCCATAATTACTGTAGTAATCAAAAACTGAATAATAATTTTTGTCTTTATCGAAAGCACGGGCAGGGGCAGGCCCAGCATTCCGCCCATAACCAAATAAAAAATAGGAATGCCAAAAACAGCGGAAATTATAAAAGTATTCCGCAATTTATTGATTTCTCGATTACTTGTTTGTTTATGATGATCATGCGATTTTTCTGCGTTTAAATCATAATTTTCTTCTTCTGTTTCATATCCCAATTTTTTAATAATCTCTTGAATTTTTTCTAATTTAATTATTTCTTTTTTAAATTCAATATTGGCTTTTTCTGAAGCAAAATTAACAGAAATAGAAATTATGCCCTCTTCTTTTTTAAGAGCATTCTCTATATTTGCCGCGCAAGAAGCGCAATGCATGCCAAAAAGTTTTAGAATAATTTTTGTCATCATATTTTATTATAATTTATTATCGCCCCTTTATTCTTGAACAACCGCAAGTTGATACGCCACAGCTTCCACCGCAAGAGCCATTGCCTCCACACGTACCCTGGGGTAAATTGGTTTCCTCTAATTCTAATTTTTGCTGCTCAGGATTAATGTCGCCTTCTGTTACCACGAATTTTCCCCAAACCATTTGCATCCAACAACTAAATTTTACATCTCCTAATTTTCTTGGCACAAATTCAATTATGTTCTCACCATACTCAAGCGGTTTCTTTATATTATATTCGGGCATTATTATTTCATCTGTACAACCAGACATTTGCTTAACATTAATAATCCAACGAACAGGAATGTCTTTTTTAACAAATAAAACATTGGGTGAATAACCACGATAAGTTAAATCCATTTCAATAACTTGATATTCTTTAATATTATTAGTTATTAAGTATTCTGTCTGGCTGATAGATTCACTAAAGACAAGCGTCCTGAAACCATAACCAAAATTTATCAACCCTCGATTAAACATAAACAAACCCAAGACTATCACCACTGCACCAGAAAATTTCATTATTTGCTTAATATTTTCTTGACTT
>Ga0114923_10000191_pt1 | contig 49267 bp, 53 predicted proteins | sample SumtaG_FD_89578 | JGI IMG/M metagenome (GOLD analysis project Ga0114923, IMG submission 89578) | Deep subsurface microbial communities from Indian Ocean to uncover new lineages of life (NeLLi) - Sumatra_00157 metaG | ecosystem: Environmental > Aquatic > Marine > Oceanic > Sediment | place: near... | reverse complement strand
GAAGTCGAGAAGGTGTACGAATGATCCCCGGAACTCGGGGGTCAGGATGTTTTCTGCTCTTGCTGTTGCTGTTGCCATTTGTTCCTCCTTACAGGTTTATTGGCTACTTAATTAGGATGCGGTTGAGCTTCTCGTCCAACTGTGCCAACCACGTGTTGGTCTCAGTGAGGTGAGGTTGTACATCTGAGGTCGGAACCCGCACTGGATCGGCGCCCAGCCGCTCCGCGAGGATGTTCAACTTCCTGTGGATGTCGCCCTTCAGGTTTGAAGCCTGAATGTCTACTGCGTTATTTGTGTTATTGTTCATGTAGTAATCTCCTTTTGATTGTCGACAGAGTACGGGGCTTCCTGTGGTAGCGCAACCCCAATCTACATTTATTTTTCAGCGAATGCGTCAGCTGCATTTTCGATCGTGAGGGCTGCCCGCTTATCGGACTCCAAGGCAATGGTTTTGCCGTAGGTCTTAGGTGCCAGCAGCGCATCGATCGTGGCCAGTGCCACCTCCTGCTTGGCAGGGAACCCGGCTAACTCAGACTTCACTTTCTTCTTCGCTTGGGTCGGGGTCTTCAGCGTTTTGTTGAACGCCTCCTCCCCGAGGAGACTCACGACCACGTCCTCCGCGGCCTCCTTGTCGGCGTAGGCTGCGTTCGAGCCCTTACCCCTTACCACCTTCAGACCAGGTATGTCGTGCCCGCTGAGCAGCTTGTCATGGGTGTCCTCGCGGACCGCTTTAGCCCAAGCCTCGAACTGCGAGATAAACTCATAGAGTCTGACGCGCTTCTCGGGGCTGATGTCTTTGGGGTTGGGCAGCACCAAGGGTTTGGCTTCCTCGAACACCTGCTTCGCGGTCAGCCCTGTGATCGTGGCAGCTTCCTTGCAGGCCTCCGGACATACGCTCAGCCCCGGACACCAGCGGCAGTGACTACCTCCGGAGATCGGCGGGTTGCCTGCACGTGTGGCAAGAACACCGACGAGTAGTTTACCTTTGAACTCCATAAGATCCTCAACACTGATCTTCCACTTGCGGATGGTTCCCGCGGGGTGGCTTGCGCGAGGCTGCACGATGATGAGCTCCACGTCAGCGTAGCAGTTGGGGTTGTCTTTTCCAAGGGCACCGAGCGCGTAGTACATGAGCTGCTCGTTTTCTTCAACATCAACCGCGACGCCTTGGCCGTGCTTGTAGTCGTAGATCCGGAGCGTGTCGAACGGCACACCGATCATGAGGTCATTGGTGCCCCAGAGATCTTCGTCGATCCAGTCCAGATGGAATCCAACCTCGACCATGTCTTCGGTGATATCGATACCCAGCGATGTGGCTGTGGTTGTGACCTCTTGGATGTACTCGAAGACCGCGGTCGCCATGTTGGCGCTGACCTCATATTCGATCTGTTCACCGTCGTCATCCTCAATAGTGACGGTACCGCCGTTGATGTAACTGTGTGGGTTATTCTTAAACAGTAGACACTCTTCAGCGAGCGCATGCGCGGCTGTTCCTTCGAGGGCGTACTTGCTTGACTTGTTTGGCATACCTTCGCTCATGGCGACGCTGCCCGGACACGCGAGCCAACGCTTGGCTGAGCTCGCTCCTAATTTACTGTGAGTGGTAGGTGGCATTTTCTCTGTTCCTTATTTTTAAAAAAGTGGGAGGACTCGAACCTCCGGGGGCAAACCTCTCTCAGCCCATCCATTTTGACACGTATTTGGATGTGTGACACCTACACACACCATCACTTTTTGGTTAATTGATTACACTGCGGCCATTGCAGCGAGCGCGTTAGCTTTGTTGATCACTTCTTCCCAGTTCTCGACTGGGATGTCGGTGACCTTCATGGCATCATACTCTTGCACGATGGCGAACGCCTGGGTGGCATCCGTGGCGGTGCCGGCAGCCTGCAGCGCCTGGCTCACATCATTAGCCGTGATGACCGTTTCCTGTTCGGTGACAACAGCAGGTGCAGCGGTCGTCTTAATTGTGGTCGTGAGCGCCGTATCAGCCTTGCGGATGAGATCCACGAGATTCTTGATTCCAAGCTTCAGGTTGTATCCATCAATGATGCCATCGGTCACGTGCTCAGACAGACGGGCGTGTGCGACCTTGCGATCGTTGTCGGCCACGATGCGAGACAGCTCATCTTCGTAGCCCAACTCTTCAGCTTCCGCGGTCGGTGAACCAGGCGCAGCGATGTTGTCCTGAGCTCCGGGCGTGGGTGCCGGTACTCCAGGAGGCAGTATTGCGCCTGATGGCAGGGTCGGTGCCTGGAACGGGATCACCTCTGCCGACAGCGGCTCTCCACCTTCTGCTGCAGGGAATCCGCGTGCGGTTAGAATCGCGTCTACCGCGGCCATGACGTCTACACGAGTCGGCGCGATGGCTAACCCTTCAAGCTTTGCTTCTGGGTTGGGCTCGGTCTGGATTAAGAACCCGTTGTCTATTAACTCTATCGTTACTACTCTCATGATGTTTACTGCTCCTTTTGTGACGGGCTAATTCCCGCTTAATTCAGACAGCCAATCTATCGCACCGGATGTGGCGCCGTCAACACTACTGTCAATTATTTTTTGCTTCTTCACCAAGGTCTTGGCGATGCGGCAATCGATACTGTTCTCGTAGACCAGGTGTTGCACGAAGACGTTGTCCTTCTGGCCGATGCGGTGGCACCGGTCCTCACACTGGCTCATGCCCGCGGGTGTCCAGTCCAACTCGGCGAAGACCACGTGGCTGGCTGCCGTGAGCGTGATGGCCTCACCAGCAGCTGCGATGTTGCCAATGAATAGTCTGCATGATGGGTCGTTCTGGAACGAGTCGACACTGGACTGCTTGGCGGTCTCGCTCATACCACCGACCAGGCACACCGGTGTTCCGGGGTGTTGATGTGCGATGAAGTGATCCATTAGTTCCACGATCACGTCACGGTGATGCGCGAACACCACGATCTTGTTGCTGGACTCCAGGGCGTTCTCGATGAACTCGATGACCTGTGGCAATTTCTCCAACGCGGTCTCGTGACGGACGAGGCTGATCTCCTCGAAGGCTACCTGGATGTCGTCATCGAGTTTACCAACATGCTCGTCATATTCGGTGTATTCCCGACTAGCGTAGTACATAGGCAACAGACGATCTAAGGCACCAAGGTCGGTCTTCCCTTCCCTTGGCAGCTCCACAATCTGCCTGGTCTTCGGCGGCAGGTCGGGCAGGACGTCTTTCTTCAAACGCCGGATCATGAACTTCTCACGCAGCCAGTAGTTGAGCTCTTCCATGTTCGTGGCGCCGTCGTAGTTCCACTTCTCGACTCGCTCGGTTTTAAAGGTTCCGTTCTTCTTCGATCCACGGCTGCGGAACTCATACTCTATGCGTGCACCGCAGAACTTGAGCCCAAAGGCGTGGAAGTCCTTAGGGTCAGCCACGCCGCACAGCACCATGAGCTGCCAGATTTCTTTTGGTCTGTTGATGATGGGCGTGCCGGTCAGCAGCAGGCGCCGGTGTGCCACGATCTGCGCGGCTGCCGTCGTGCGCCTGGCATCGGGTGTCTTCATACGGTGCGCCTCGTCATAGATGATGAGGTCGTACTCACACTGGCTCCAGTCCAGGTCGGCCAGGATGTCGTAGTTCACGATCGTCATGAGCCGAAAGCCAGGGGTAATCGGCTCAGCGCCGCGGCCATTCAGGGTGTGCATCGTGCGGGGTTCAGCCAACCATTTCTGCGCCTCCCGCTGCCAGTTGATCTTGGCTGATGAGGGGCACACGACCATGACGCTCAGGGGGTCGGTCTTGTTGATGAGTTCCAGGGCTTGGATGGTTTTCCCAAGACCCATATCGTCTCCGATCAGGACTCCATGGTTCCCTCGTTCGTAAAACCCGAGCGCCCAGTCGACGCCCTGGACCTGGTATGAATAGGGTTTACCTTTCACTAGAAATCTCCGGGTATTTTGAGAAGAGGAGGCTAACCGCTGTGAGAACAGACATCCCATCTATCACGAAAAACTGGATTACGACTGGGATTAGTCCGTCACGGTAAAACTGGAACTCTTCAGCTTTATACATCTCACACTCGGCATAAGGCGCAGGTGGGCACTGTTCCCCTTTGTTGAATATAGCGCGACAAGGCTCGCTTCGCTTTACGAGGTTGAGGTGACTACGCCCTACCTCGAAGTCCACACGTTCGCCATCATGGGTCCCTCCTATTAATACCATCACGCTTTCTCCCTCACTGGTATACCCAGAATCTCGAGGTTCCTGCGAACTCCGAGCCGGCGGTTTACTTCTTCAACGCCCTTGAAGAAGTGATGGTGATAGGCCAGGTGTGAACCTGGGGCCACGGGCATGTATCCATCTTCCTGTCCCTTGTGGTTATTGTGTGCGCTCATTAGACTACCTCTCCATTTATGATTCGTTTATTATCTACTTTGAAATCGTTACCCTTCAGCTCGAAGGTCGCGAATCCGTGGGTCCATTTGTTGATGATGGCGTACTCCGGGGCCATGTCGCACAGGCAGCCTAGGCTCCAGCACGTCACGTATTTATCATCAGCAGTTTTCTGGGAGTGCTCGGACGTGTTGTGGCGGTGGCCAGCGATGGTACACACCCCAAGGTTCGTCTGCAGCGTGCGGGCGAAGTTGATCGGCGCGTTGGCACCGAACAGCTCGTGGCCGTGGATGATGGTCAGATGCTTTCCTGCCTTCATCTTCTGCTTTCCCGCGACCTCTTCGATCCCGTACTTGGCAAAGTCCAGGAGCTTGTAGAGTTGGAAGTCTGTGCAACCACAGATCTCGGGCGCCTTGGTCCACATATATTTTTCCCATCGTTCCTCATGGTTCCCCATCTTATATATGATGCGGGCCTTGGGGTAGCGTGAGCGAAGGTGAGACAGGAACTGGCGGCTGAGCTGAAGCTCTTTGGCCATGTTGCGCTCTTCCGGATTTTTCTCCCAGCGCGATACACTGAAAAAGTCCAGGATGTCACCGTTGAGCACCACGTTGTCGGGCTCAAGTCGGTCGCCGTGTTCAAGGGCTGCCCGCAGGGCTTTGTCGTCGTGGTACGGCACGTGGATGTCGGACATCAGCAGCGTCTTTCCATCTGGTATTTTAAACGGCTTCTTAGGCCGAGCTATGCTCGCTGGAATTTCGGCAGTGTAGCCGGCTTTACCATTGGGGCGGGTCATGCTCTTATCCTTCAAGTCTCCCATACTCTTTTTGCCTTTGTTACCTCGACGGTATCGAACCGCAGAGCGGCAGTTCTCCACTGAAGAAAACATCAGGGGGTGCTTTTTATACAGCATTTTCGCGAGCGTCAGGCTTGGCACGTCCGGAAACTTTTCAATGGCTTTAATAACTATTTCTATCCTTTTCATATTAATCTCCCGTTCAGGTGGTCTAGCTCGTGCATGAAGACTCTGGCTGTCAGGCCCTTGAGGATCGTGCGCTCGCGCTTCTGGGTGATGGGGTCCAAGAACTCAACATGGACCTGTTTGGAACGACGAACATTGATGCCAGGCAACAGAACCCCCTCCTCGTCAACTCTCGACAGACATCTCTCTACCCCGGACTTAAAGCCGCCCCTGAAACCCACGAGGGTGGGGTTGATGATGGGGACGAACGGACCGGTTGCCGTCCGGAACACGAAGACCCGGCGACCGTGGCCAATTTGGTTGGCGCTGAGACCCAGGCAGATCTCGTAGTTGTGGTTCGCGGTGTCCATGAGATCCGCGACGATCTTTTTTAAGACCCTCATGTCAGGCTTGTGGTCCATGTCAATGCTGATGCACGGCGTGCCCAGGATGTCGTGCGTGTCATTCTGATTCGTTATTATTTTCTTAACCATTTTTCTATTCTCCTGTTGGTAGTAGTTTTATCCCGGTTTTCATGAGGGATTTTGCGTCGTCCTGAAGGAACCAGTTGATGGCCTGGTACGCGAGCCGCTCTATGCCGAGGGCCAGGTCCTCAAAGAAAGCCAGGGACTTAGCGGTGAAGGGAATTTCTTCTGCGTCGGACAAGGTGTGATTATCTCGGCTAAAGCCCTCGACACTAGCCCCATCAGGGGAATAGTACTTCATATAGGTCCCCACGTTTTCTCGGGTATCAACCCACGTGACGTGGTACTCGATTTCCAGCTTCTTTTTATGAGAACTGGCGCGAATACCTACTCCGAGATGAGAACCTCCCGCTACACATTGTGGGTTCACACAAGGAGCCATGATCCCCCACTTTTCATCCCAGGTTTCGGCGTCCGGGTTTGGCGCCGAGCAACAAACACCGAGGCGGTACTGAATGACCCTTTTCAGGTAGTCGGACAACTGAAACTCACTATTCATGAACGTATGAAAAGCAGTGATAGCTTCCTTTTCCGTCGCGCCGAAAGTCCGGAGCTTTTTCTCGGGGTCAAACTCTGGTGGTATGTCGACCGCGAACTGGGCGTACTTTAACAGATAATGAACCTTGGTCTTCCCCCGCGTACCCGAGAGCTTGTGTGTAAAGGTAATCTCTTTTATTTTAGCCATTGTTGATTCTCCGTTTAGTTGTTTAAAAATTAGTGCCGGTGCAGATCCTTATCTGCCGCCCCGACCCAGCGGCGCCCTGGGGGAAGTAATAAAAGTACCAGGAAGCAGACCTGACTCGCAAAACCCGCATGACGAGAAGCTCCTCGGAGCCGTAGGTCGAAAGTTTTCATCAGGCCAGTTTCTCCTTACAAGCTCTAAGGGCTTCCACGCAGCGGTCACAGATGTACTCACCTCCAAACTTGGCACAGTCGCGCTTTTCAAAGTAGTACCCGCAGCACGCGCACTTCACGCGCTTGGGTGTGCGGCATAACCATACCATGTATAGGACGCCGGCGATGTAGGTCAGGAATAATATAGTGTCTAGTTTACTCATTTGATTTCCTCCAGGTAGTTGATTTGGGTTTCACGTGCTTCTTTGAGATTGAGGCGGACAGCCGCCACCACGTTTTCCTTTTGCTGCAGCCAGTCTTCGAGCATCTGCACGCGGCGCCTGAGTGCCCAGGCATAGTCGTCACTGTAGTTCCTGTCTTTACCGAGGCGCTGGTCTTCGAAGGCCACGGGGAATCTGTTATGACCGTTGCCGGCTAGAATTATCCCGTCCGAAAGTACATTGATCACGGTGTGGGTTTCGACGCGGTCGATGTAAGCCTGGTAAATTTTGTCTCCAATATTTTTCATTATGACGTTGCCTCCGTTAATTCTTCCCCTCTGATGATCTGGCGCTTGAGCCACTCGGTGCTCTGAAGCGTCTGACGTTTATCGTCATCCTGAGACCTGACCGCTGAGTAGATGATCTGCTCGACGAGGCGGTCGATGTCGACCAGCAGCTCGGTACCTACGCGGGTCTCTTGCTCCCTGTGCTTCTCGCCGTACTCTTTGGCGAGGTTCTTGACGTTCTGTGCGTTGATGAATTTCATCTGCTTCCCTCGTTCACCGTGGATTAATTTCCTCTCGGTGATGGTCATTATGCACAGAACCGAAAACCTGTCAACCCCCCTGAGCAATTTATTTTCAACTATTTTTCAAGGTAAAAATTAAGGGAAGATTGTTATAGACGTCCACCGATTTTATGTGGTACTCCTTACCCGAAGTTTAAACAAGGAGAACAGCAGATGCAAAAGCAGAGAATGAACAGGATAAATGTATTCGCGGCGGTCGTGGGCCTCTTCGCGGGCACGAAGCCGAGCTTCACCCCCAAGACCTCAAAGGTCGCACCCCAAGGCCCATCTAAAACCTGGAGCGAATGCACGGGCACCGCCGGCGCCTACGGGATGTCGATCGCGGGCACCTCCAAGTATCGGGCTTATAAGCGCAAAGCCAATCGCAGGTTGCGTGCTGCGATGGGGGGCCGCCATGCCTAGCGTCATCCAATTATTTGAACACGACAGCCCAGAGTACGAGGAATACATCGACCGGCTCAGTCGTGCCACAACCCGACAGAACCGCAGGAACCTCTGGACCAATGCCAAGCGCGAAGGTCGCAAGCTACCTAACGGCCCCACACCATGTAAACCCACAAAGACCGACTACGCAGCCATCAAAACCGACCGGGACTGGAAGGCCGAGATAGGTAAAAGGAGTGAGCGCAAGTGGGTGGCCTCTATCCGTAAGTGCATCGAGGAAAAGTTTTATCTCTCCAAGGTGTCCTGCATTATCTGGTGGGACCGCTGCGAGGAGCAAACCTTAGACAAGAAGCTATGGGATCGTCTGGCTAAGGACTACGACTTCGAGCGCGACATCGAAACAGACTGGGACCTCGTTGAGTACGCGCTGCACTGCTGTGGCTACCCTCCGCTCAAGGCCAGGCAGCTGGCGTTCGAGAACAAGAACCGCAAGGAGTTCAGGGCGCACCGCAAGCTTGTGTTCAAGTGCTCCGAGTGTGCCGACGAGGTCACGGGGTTGAACACAGCGCCGGTGGCCTGTGGCGCGTGCGGGGCTTGGGCCTCAATGGAACAGGTGGATGATGAACTGGATGACCTGATGGCAACCGAGGAATATCTGAACGGGGATGATCTAAACAAATAAACTAAGGAGAAATAAGGATGAAATTATTAACACTAGCAATCACGTTACTACTACTATTAACAGCAACTTACGCACCAGCAGAACCACCCCCACCTCCCGGCGAAACCAACGGGACACCCCCTGACGCGTACTTCCCAATAGCATTAACCCGAGCATCCGATGGGGTGATCTATGAGGTTGGGCTGACAAATATTACTTGGTACAATCTCGGAGGGATTGACTTTGTTGTATATCACAGCGGGTATCTTGTGCCGAATTCGTGGACGAATATCGGATGGGGGTATGATAACTTTGTTCACGACAATCCCGAAGGATTCTACAGAGTAGTGTACACCAACGGATACACACCACTCCCTGACATGCCCACCATCCTACCTAACGTTTCTTTAGACTGGATGGACTTGTTCGATCCCTATACATCTAATGTCACCGTGAGCGCTTCGGCTCCTTACATAGCAGAATTCACACGCACTGCCAACGCGGGGGACACGATAGCCTACAGTGCTGACACATCGAACTTTGTGATCCATTGCGCTGGGTACGTGGATAGCACAGTAGCTATCTGTGACTTCGATGGATACGGTGCGCTAACAATCCCTGATTTGATTGAAGATGAATTATACATGCTGTGGCCTGTTAACAACTCATACACGGGAACTCCTGTAGCCATCAACAAAACAGAATCTTGGTGGTGTACCAGTAGCACTACCACAGGGGGGCTTGTTTCGATATACGGACGCAATCTCCTATTAGGGTCAACCAACTCATACCTATACTGTTTGGAGGAAGACGAGTTCTTAATCAGCGTTACATCAAATCCATACAAAGCCGACTTCATCGTGCCCGATTCTTGGACAAACGGGATTAAGACAATCTATGCCCACAACGGCAAGGGGCGTGCTTATGGATGGGCTGACCCACTGACTGTTTCGATTGGTTCCCCAGAGCCGTGGGATAGCGGGACTCAGTTTACCAACACAGACTACGCAAGCATTAGCGCGGCGATTGCGGCGGCGGATGCCTCTGACTGGTCTACGCTTATTATTGGTACAGGCACACACACTACCCCCACAGAACTCAACCTAAATGGTGTGGATAAACTACGCATTATAGGTGCGGGAATGGACTCCACAACCATCAAGCGAGCTTCGCCCTACACAGGTGATCAACTCATCAACGGCTCTGATCTAAACCATGTTCAAATCAGGGATCTGAAACTTGAGGCCGTAGCAGATGCAACAACACATCTTGTCAACATAGAGAACGCCAACCATATTACATTTGATGGTGTGTGGGTAGACCAGAGCCTTGCGACGGTTAACTATATTAATGATGTTGGTCAAGACAAAATCCTGCGCCTGAACTACACAACCAACACTGTCCTTTCAAACTGTAGATTTACCTGCAAGGCTGACTTGCTGTGGCGATACTCCACCCAGCTACTTGCAACCAATAACACATTCTTAGGCAGGAACGACACTGCCAAAACTGTGACTATATCTAGGAGAAGCAAGGAGAGTCACTGGGAGGGCAACACGTGGAAACATTATGACTATGCAAATTGGGGAACGAAGATGAATCGATGCTTTGGTAGGGGAATCACTGGGTATGATGCTATACGCGATTTCTACTATGGGGACAATGTTATGACCAACTTCGCCCCTTACTCGACAGTAGATAAAAATGTAGGGGAACACATAATGTTCGAGTTTGGCCGCACCGCTTTTGAGGGAAGCCCCACCAGCACCGCGTCCAATACTGTTACTTTTAGTAGTGACCCCAATCAGAACGGAAACTTTGGCGCTGACATGATTGGCGAGGTGATCTTTATTCAGACGGGAAGGGGGCGCGGACAGAATGCCATTATTGAAAGCATCATCGACAATACGGTTTATATAGACGGGACGTGGGATGTAATACCCGACACCGATTCCTACTGCCTAATCGGGGAGTATAGCCGCAACATCGCAATCTATGACAGCCTATTTGACGGGCACGATGGACACACGATCAACAGTAAAACCCACTATAATAGTGTGGGGGTACATCCGTATGCGGGAACACTCAATATGGTGATTGATGGTAATCGCTTTACTGACATGAGGTATCCTGTTTATTGTGTGTCACTAGATACAGGGGGCCAGCAACCCGTTGTCTTCAATCTAATGCAGAATAACACAGGGAGCAATAATCGGTTTTCCTTCTGCGCGGAATCACGGGATGTTGATGTCCAGTACGCTAATGTGTACCGGAAGAACGACATTACAAACAACATTGCCGAGTCCTATGTTTATCGCACGGGAAGTGGATTTGATGCTGGATCTGAAATCAATATGACGATCTTTCAAGACAATAGTGCGCCGGAAACTTTTTACTACATCGGCATGACAGAGGCACAGATTGTTAATCAAGTGTTTGTCACCAATGGTGTTGTTTCATACCCAGAAGACTAAGTCCAGTTGCGGTAGAGGAGTTGGGCAAAAATTAGGAGAGAAACGATGGAAGTACCAGACAAGAATGGAAAGCCACTGATCACAAATGAAATGAAGGCTGACTGCATTGGCGAATTTCAAATGACAATTCAAACGGGTTGCTTTGTGTGTATGGGGAAAGGGTGTGAGTGTTGCGATCAAACAGGAGATGGGGAGCAGGGGTTTGACGTCCCTTGGAATCTCATGAAAGCTATTTATAAGCGAATGGCTTTGGTTGCTTCACAGTCCATGCAGAACGTTTAAATGAGTTTCGGCTCAAGGAGAAAGACATGAAGGAACACGTTATTGAAACAAGCATCGAAGACAGGGATGGCAACGTGATGAAGATTACAGAAGAAAAAACAGGCGTTAACGACATAGCCTCAATTGCCTTGTTAGAATCGGAAATTATGGAAAAAACCAAACGACGAATTGAATTGGTTGAAGATGGTCAGAAGAAAACTAAGGGTAGTAAATTGAGATTCTAACGCACAAGATGACTTTCGGAACAAACAACACGGAGATGAAAAATGAGCGTTACTGACGTAAAGTCGATCGATTGGTTGGCCTCTGAATCAACCCACTACTTGGCATGCTCTCACTGCATTGGTCCTCGAAGCAGAAGCAACTACAGAATGAGATGCTCGATAATGAAAGAAATGCCTGATGGTCGCTTGAAGGTGATGGTTTTTGGTGAACGAAATTGGAAAAACAGAGATCACATCAAGCACGTTAGATATGTTGAGGCGCGTCGGGTGTCCCGTCAGGCCAACGTTACGGATGACCGGCAAGAAACCAAAACAGGAGATTAAACAATGACAGAACTAGAAATAGCAATTGAGATTCTGACCAACCTAAAAACGGAGCGGGTTTCTTGTACGAGTCGATCCGCTGGTTCTATTGATTATTCAAAACCAACCCCATCAACAGACAAATTCATGCTTATGATCGATGATTCAGAGATTGATATGTCTATGGTAAAAGACAGGCTCCACGACATGGAGATTGAACGCAACTATTACCGTGATTTGGTTTTGAATCAATAGAACTAGTTATTGAGCGTCGATTTGGAGTTTAAAATATTATGCGACGTATATTAAAAAGGAAGAAGTAACATGAAAACAGAGAATCTACTCAGTAGGGGTATGCACTTATTCCCCTTATCACAAGGCACCAAGATCCCGCCGAAGGGCTGTTCCTGGCCAGAACGCAGTTCCAATTTCCCCATCGACATTGCAGCCATGGAGACTGAGTTTCCGGGCTGCGGGTTTGGCGTCGACTGTGGCGCCAGTGGCCTGCTGGTCGTCGACATAGATGTTAAAGCCGGTAAAGAAGGGCTCGCCACTTGGAAGCGGCTACGTGATCAGTATGGTGAGACTCCCAACACGTACTGTATTGAAACCCCCTCCCACGGCTATCACCTGTACTTCCGGGGACCGGCACGCAACAGTGCGTCTAAGCTCGGCGATGGCCTGGACATCCGTGGCGTCGGGGGCTACGTGGTTGCCGCCGGTACAGTCATTCGTGAAGGCACGTACGCCGTGCACACCGATGCCCCGATCGCCGAGGCGCCCGAGTGGCTCATCAACCTATGTTCAGCGCGTAAAGAGAAATCCGACGCACCAGCGATTGAGCAGGTGGATCAGGCTAGCCTGATTGATGCGGCGATTAGGTATTTAATCACCGCAGCCGAGCACAGTGTCCAGAACGATGGAGGTGACGACCAAGCCTTCCGCGTGGCTTGTAAGGTTAAGGATATTGGAATTTCTGAATCTCTATGTTTACAACTCATGCTCGACCACTGGAATGAGCAGTGCCAGCCACCATGGAGTGCTGAAGAGCTTCAGACCAAGGTCCGCAACGCCTACGAGTTCGGCCAGAATCAAATTGGTGGTGGCACTGCTGCAGCTGTTGATTGGGAAGCCAACAACTCCCCGTCTTACGCCGAACAGATCAACCAAGCAGCCACTGCGGGTAACTCCGCCGCTGCCAATATAGCATCTAAACCCACGCAGGTCTTTGATGATGAGCTCAGTCATCGCCGGGCTGCAGACATCCAGCTCAGCCCTACAAGGCACAAGCGCAAGTGGATCTTAGGCTACCGGTACTTGCGTAACTACGCCACAGCCATCATCGCTCCAGGTGGTGTGGGTAAATCCATGCTCAGCATCGTAGACGCGCTCGCGGTCTGCAGTGGTCATGGCGTCACGGGGGAAGCCGTGCGCGAACGCGGCAACGTGTGGATGCACAACGCCGAGGACCCGATCGAAGAGATTGAGTTAAGAGTAAGCGCTGCAGCCAAGGAGCACGGCATCGCTCTCAAAGGCGACGACCTCATCCTCACCTCTGGCCGGGACCACAAGATCAAACTGGTTATCATGCAGGGCCAGAACGCGGTCTGGAACCACTTAGCCATCAATGCCGTGGTCAAGAAGATCAAAGACCACAACATCGTGCTCTGGCTCATTGACCCCTTGGTCAGGATGCACGAGCTCGACAACGAGAACGATAACAAGAAGCTCGACACCGTCATGGATGTGCTGTCCTACATCGCAGAGGAGACCGGCTGCGGCATTGGCCTCATCCACCACACGCGCAAGCTCAATGGCGCTGATGGCGCCGGCGACATGGACTCCTCCCGTGGAGCGTCTGCCTTATCCGGAGCAGCACGTGTGATCTACACGCTGACGAACATGAGCGAGGATCAGGCCGAGAAGTTCGGCATCCCTGAGGATCGCAGGTCATGGTACATTCAATTAAAAGACGCCAAGCTCAACATGAGCCCACCGGTTGATAAGCAGGTCTGGTTCGAGAAGGTCAGCGTGGATACCTGTATCGGGGAGCATGTGGGTACCCTGAAGCCCGCCAGTTTAACAGCTGAGATCCGAACCCCAGAGGCTGACAAGGAGCACAACGTCATAATCATGCTGTGCGCTGAGCTGTTCAATGATCAGCAGGTTCACAGCTTGACTGATGTCACGAATAAGATGTGGGCGCACAAGACTTGGAAAGCGGTTAGCAAGATGAGCGTCGTGAGTCTGAGAAACAAGATGGCGAGGATGGTGAACAACTCTCAGGAGTATGATGTTGAGGATAGCGACCTTGTTGTCAGGTTCATAGATGATAAAACGAGAGTTCCTGGCAAGGGCGCTCAGGGCGTTGAAGTGGTAGCTGGGGCACGATGATGAAATCACGTTCACACAAGTTCATAATGGGGTGTGTGAGAATCGCATGTGTTGATAGTCAACGAGTTACGCGATCTTCACATCTTCACATTCAAAAGGGCGTTATGAGGATAAATGAAAAGTTACAAGTCGTTGGTATAGGTGTTGTTAGCGATCCTCATAATCGCTCTCCCTATACCTACGGTATAAGGGTGGCCTCCGTTTATGGAGATCCCCCGTACCGAGGTGGGATTGTGGCGCTGGGAGCACTGTGAGCATGTTAATAACTGGCATGATTAATGAGAGCAGGATAACAGTATGATCAAGTTACACTCGTTCAGGGGAAAGCGCTACAGGATCGTAGCGTGCCCAAGTGATAGCGGTGGAGTCTGTGATACACCGAAGGGCAACGACAAGGAGATGGTGGTCCCGGTGGATGGTGAAACGCTGCATGATCTGCAGTCCACGATCCACGAAGGCATTCACGCCTGCCTCTGGGACTTGGATGAGGAGGCGGTCCAGGAGATGGGTGACGACATTGGCCGGCTCCTGTGGCGCCTGGGTTGGAGGAAGTGAGATGAAAGATTACATTGTGACAGTTGGCAGCAGAACATTCAGGAAGGTTATGTTTAAATCTGGATGTAAGGGCTGCGCGTTCGTTGATGACACAGCGGATGGTTTGGGGGATATGTGTACCCAGGTGGACTGCAGTGGTGCCATCTTCGTCGAGGAGCCCGACACTAAGATTTACGAGGAAGCCCTCGATGTCTGGGGTCCAGGCGCTCAGGCTGACCAGTGTCAGGAAGAGTTGGCTGAGCTCATCACGGAGTTGAGCCATTGGAAGAGAGTCAAGACTCACGGTGTCGAGGAAGAAATAGCTGACGTCGAGATCATGTTGGCTCAGATGCGTCTGTCCTTCGACACCGAGAAGGTAGACCGGATCAAAAAAGAAAAGCTCGAAAGGCTCAGAAAGCTGCTTGACGGGCACAGCAAAAATAAGGTATGAAGTCAGTTCCACTAAAACCAAGGAGGACAGAATGAACAAAATAACCAAGGCACTAATTGAAGCTGCCCAAACCAAAGAAAAGTACGACAACCTGTTGCAGGAGTTGAACGACGAGGTGTTCGGTAAATTCGCACTGCCCTTGCCCGGGGCTGCACTCTTGACTCGCATCCGTGAGATCAAAGCTCGTAGCGGTGAGAGAGCTGATCAGCTCACCAAGGTTAAGGGTGAACTCCGCGAGCTAAGTACGGAACTGAACACTAGCCGCTTAGCCGTGCGTAAGCACAAGGACGCCTTTGCTGCGGCTGATGAGACTACCACGAACCAAGGTAAGATCATAGACGAGCAACGTGATGAGCTCGCTGACCTGCAGCTCAAGCTCCGTATGACCGAGCCCAAGACCAAGTATTTCCTGAAGCTCGCGGATTATCCGGAGCGTATTATCTCCGCTCACTTCTACGAGGAAGAAACACGTTCCTTCTTCAACCATGGCGACGACGTGCCTGTGTTCGTCATCGGCTGCGTTGAAATCACTTACCTGCGAAGAGAGGAGCAGTCGTGAATAATATCCAAAGACAAATTGCCCTGTTGGTTAAACAGATGGCGTCAACCTCTGATTTTCTAGTTCAGACAGGTAGGCGAGTCAGCGAGCTAGGTCAAGAGAATAACATTCTCAGGGCGCGCATGGATGAGCTTGAGAAGAAGCAGTCTACTCAGCACAAATACGAACAGGAGCAAATACAGCCATGAGCAAACCAAAGGTACAGGAACACCGGATTGGTGAAGTCGTTGAACTCGAGCTGCCACCTGGCTACGGCGGTAAGCAGAAGCTCCAGGTCCATGTCGGCAGCAGCTGCATTCAGTGTAAGCTCTCGGGCCTTGGGCACACCCACTGCCCGTTGCTCAACTGTGGCCGTGAAGCCAGGGCTGATGGGAACTCCGTGGTCTACAAGGTGGTGGAGAGTGGTAGAAGAGTTGTGTGTAAGAAGTGTGGCGTGGCGAATGACTCGAAAGTGGTCAAAGCGTGCTTAGGCTGCGGTGAGGCGATTTCATGAAGCGCCGTGACTTCATGAAGTTCGTAGCCGTGGCCCAGGTAGGCGCCGCGGCTGGTATCGTGACGGTGAAGGCCGGTGTTGAACGTTACGGCAGATCACCGCTACTTGAGGAGCACATGATTGCCAACGCTGAGCTAAAGGTCAACCCTCCGATGTTCATCAGTGATACTGGCGTTGACCTCGAGTCCGTTATGCTGAGGAGTGTGCGATGAACCCCGGACACGATAGTCGCTGGGCATCAGCAACCATGCTACTCATTGTAGCTGTCTTGGTCCTCATCGCCGTGGCGGTGTTGCGATGAGTGGTGGTTGGCCTATACTTGACTCCACGGTCATCACGCAGAAGAAGCGCATCATCAAGCTCGAGGAGGCGCTGCTGCATCTCCTCGAGGTTCAGACCGCACCCAGCTTCCACCAGGGCGAAGACAAGGCACTCTACGAGACCCAGCGCACCGAGTGGCGTGAAGCCGTCGAGGACGCAAGGAGGGCACATCGTAATGGCTAAGAACAACACCAAGAGCTGGCAGCGCACCGCGGCTTACTACCGTGACCTGGGCTACCGTGTGGTCAAGACCGAGCACAGCAGCCGCGGACTCCGTCACGACCTCATGGGATTCATTGACGGCATCGCGTTCGGCATCGGTGAATGCCTGTACCTCCAGGCCTGCGGTGGTGGTGACTTCGCTGAGCACAAACGCAAGATCTGTGGACCGTGTGCCGAGGACGCCAAGCGCGTGATCATGGGAGGCAACCACATCATCCTCATCGGGTGGCGCAAGGTCGGAGCCCGAGGCAAGCGCAAGACATGGCAACCTAGGATCGAGGAGATCACGTACACTGATCTCTAGGGTTGACACCTTTCCTGATTCGGGGTATGAAGGTATCTTCTAATTAAATAACTGATCGGGCCGCCCCCAACAGGAGGACAATATGATGAGACGTAACCGGTAAAACAACACATAAGAAACTACATATGCAAAGCCTCGGCACCACGCCGGGGCTTTTTTTTTGTGCCTTGACCCCAAGTCACGCCTATGAGAATGGATAACCCTAATCAAATTCACAGGAGAACGACATGGGCATATTTGCAGATCCACAAAGATATCACCTCATTGCCATCACACCCAGTGACGCCACTGACCTATCGGATCAGGAATTCAGGGGTTTCATAGTCAACGTTGCAGGCGATGTAGCGATTGAACCCGTGGGTAGCACGACGCCCATCGTCCTAACGGTCTTGGCCGGCGTGGAGTACCACATTGGCTTCGATAAGATCAACGCCACCAACACCGACGCAACCGGCATCAACGGACTCCAGTAACATGGTTGGCGCCGGCATACATATTATGACTATGGGAGGTGGGGGCGTTGTCAACCCCGCCGTGAACCTGATAACTTCGGGCGAGAACGGATTTACTTTCGGTGTAGAAAACTTCACAGACAACCTGGACGGCACGTGGACGATAGAGACCACGAATAACACGGGCGGCGGTATGGCCTGCAAGGGGGTGCTCTCTCCGGTTTTTGAGGCTTCCAGTGGGAAGTCCTACAAGGTCAGGTACCGGCTGACCGGTGCAGACCCCGTGCCTGCTATCCGCGTCCGATCCGTACTGAGTGCCACAGGTAATGCCACCTTCGGGGCGTTGAATATTGTGGACGCTGTAGTGGATGGGGCTTGGCATGAAACCACGTTTGTGGCATCGGGAGCCAACGACGTATACCTGCAAATCGGAGCATCGACTTCTGGGAACTTCGACCTCCTGGTCGAAGCGGAGGCCTTCGAGCTATGATTGGCACAACACCCCCAATAATTTACTAGGAGTTTTTCATGTCACATGGACCAGGATATTTATCAGTCAACGCGACCGAGTACCTCAAGACCTCGGGGGTTGGCACGAAGGAAGAACCATTCAAGCTAGTGGTTGACGCCGCGCTGCAGGATCAGACGACGCCAATCCTCATCGTACCAGCGAACAAGGTGTCCAATACCACGACGCTCACGACCACCATCGCCAAGGGCGACATGACCATCGACGTGGACACCACGACAGGATTCGTCGCTGGTGTGTTCATCGTCCTGGCCAACGCTACCGAGAACCGGTACATGACGGCGCGCCAGGTTGGCGCCATCGCAGGCAGCACCGTGACCCTTGATACCCCGGTCGACTTCGAGTACCCCGCGGGTACGCAGATAACCAACGGCAGCACGAACCTCGGCGTGAACGGCGCCGTGACAACCCAGGTCTTCAGCCTCAGAGCGTCTGATCCGGGGTTGCCGCTCATCGTCGATATCACTAGGATGATCTTCACGTGCACCACGGCCACCGCGGTTGACATGAGCACGTTCGGTGACCTCGCAGCCTTGACCAATGGTTTGGTGCTACGCCGGGTCGACGGCACATACAACAATATTTTCAACGTCAAGACCAATGGTGAAATCGCATCACTGATGTACGACTTCCAGGTCTACGACGCCACCAACCCACAGCAGGGACAGGACGGCTTTGTGTCAAGACTGACCTTCGCCGGCCAGAACAAGATTGGCGTCACGCTACGCATCGGACCTGACGAGGACGTTGAACTCCTGATCCAGGACGACCTCAGTGGTTTAACTGATTTCACCGTAATGTTCGAGGGCCACGTTGTGGACGAAGATTAAATGATTTTGACCGCCTCCATCCTGTTAAGGTTTCCCTCTGTTCCTCCTTGTGGCGGGGTGGAGGCGGTCTCTTTTTTAGGGGGGAATACAATGACTTCAAGAACAGGGGCGCCATTGGGGCGCCGTCAAAACAAGGAGATAGGCTGATGACAAATACACAAGTATGTTTGGCAGGATTCGGATCGGCAGTACTGGTTCTGGTTGGCGCCGCGGTCATTGACGCGCGGTGGGGCGGCGAGAACTACTGGAACTACGCGTTCTTCGTAGTAACCGCGGCCTGGGGGGTCATCACGTATGGCGTCCGTAAAGAAATCAAGGGCTAATATGAAATACGCGCTGATAACTCTGTTGCTTTTCGCCACCGTGGGCTGCGCAACGGCAGGCACGCCGATCGATTTGATATGGCCGGTCACGGTGCCCCCAGGGGTTGAGTCCTACCTCGAGCACCCCGTGCCTAACGTTGGGGGCGTAACCACATTGGCGGTGCTCAGAGCCGCCCAGGAGGAGGTCGCTATCAAGCGCTTCATGAATGACGCTGAGGCCAAGGCCGCCGGGATGATGCTGACACTAAGCATCAAGACCGGGGAGGCCAGCCAGAACGGCGCCATGACCTTAGCCGCGCTGCTGGGAATCCCGGCAGCCGGCGTTCTAGGGGCAAAGAAGAAACGTAAAGGGGACTTCACTTCGGAAGAGTACGAGGCCGCAGGTAGCATGGCCCCCGAGGATTTTCAAAAGGCCAAAGAAAGGGTGTGATCACTATGCTGGCAATGACCGAGGAACGGCTTAAGGAATTAATTGCGGAAGCCATCGCTGAGCAGAAGTGTCCCCTGACCTCGGAGGCCATGTCACTGCTCAACGATGAAGGCACCGTGGAGGTGTTGAAGACCCTAGGCAAGGGCATGACACCGAACGCGGCACAGGTCGCAGCGCGTGCCACCCGTATGCTCGATCAGGTGGCCTTCAGCATCGGTTCGCTGCTGATGAAGTGCTTGTTACTGGGCAGCATTGGCTTCTTAGTTTGGCTCGCATTTAAGAAGATAGGAGTTATAAAACCTTGAATAATAAACAGACACCTGTATTAGCTACGGCTTTCGCGCATGAGTACATCCAACATTGGGATGTTGGTCTTGCGGGGGCAGCTGTGGGCATGTGTCGAAACACCGCGTATAAATATATCAACACCCCAGAGGTCAAAGCAGCCTTGGCTAAAATCAGTGCCAAGGCTGTGCAGAAGTATGAGGTCACCGTGGATCGCGTGGTTAAAGAACTTTCGGCCATCGCGTTCCGTGATCCCAAGGACATCTACGACGAGTTCGGCGAGCTCAAGCCTTTGTCTGAAATGCCCGAGGCAGCCCGGCGCGCCATCGCAGGTATCGAGAAGACCGTGGAGAACACACCAGTCGGAATCCGAACCAAAACCAAGGTCACCTTTGACAGCAAGAACCAGGCGCTGACCAGCCTGGGTAGATTCCTCAAGATGTTTATCGACCGCGTTGAAATCGAAATCGACGTAGCGCCGTCAGCTAGCATCAAGTCCCTTGAGGAGCGCATCGAAAGCATGAAGAAAACCAGGGAGGTCGACGTTGAACAACCTGAATAGAATGCAGTGCAACGCGCTCTACCAGCAAGTCATCGCCGATAATGATATCGAGGCCCAGCGTCAGCTGTGCCTCACGGATGTGTTCTTCCTGCTCACTGTCGCATTCCAACGCCGCGACGTGGACAACAACTGGCTCTTCGCGCGCTGCCGTGAGGTTGAAGCTAAGCCCGACGGCATGCTCGATCTCTGGGCTCGCGAGCACTACAAGTCCACGATCATCACCTACGCGCTCTCCATCCAGGACATCCTGAAAGACCCGGACGTCACCATTGGCATTTTCAGCCACACCAAACCTATCGCCAAAGCGTTCATGTCTCAGATCAAGATCGAGCTCGAGCAGAACGAATACCTGAAGGAGTTGTTCCCCGAGATCCTGTACGCCACACCCAAGAAGGATAGCCCCAAGTGGTCGATGGAATCAGGCATCCAGGTTAAGCGTAAGTCCAACGCCAAGGAACCCACGGTCTCCGCGTTCGGCCTGGTCGATGGCCAACCTACGTCTAAACACTTTAGCCTCCTGGTCTACGATGATGTCGTGACTTTGGAGTCCGTCAGCACCCCTGACCAGATTGAGAAGACGACCGCAGCATGGGCGATGTCGTTGAACCTCGGCGCGCACGGTGGCCGCGTTCGGTACATCGGCACCAGGTACCACTTCAACGACACCTACCGTGAGATCATCGCCCGGCAGTCCGCCACGTCCAGGGTCCACACGGCTACGGTTGAGGGCACGTTCCCCGGCACACCGATCTTCCTGTCGAGAAAAGCCCTGGCACAGAAGCGCCGGGACATGGGGCCTTATGTCTTCGGCTCCCAGATGCTGCAGAACCCCGTCGCCGATGCGGCCATGGGTTTCAAGGTCGAGTGGCTCAACTACGTGCCCGAGTGCAAGCCTGACCAGAGCTGGAACGTCTACGTGTTGTGTGACCCCGCTGGTGAGAAAAAGAAAGGTAGCGACTACACGGTAATCGTCGCCATTGGCTTGGCACCTGATGGCAACTACTACCTGCTCGACGGCATCAGGGATCGCATTAATCTCACGGAGCGCACCAACAAGATGTTCGAGATGGTGGAACGCTGGAGCCCCAAGGCCGTAGGCTACGAGAAGTACGGCAAGGACTCCGACATCGAGCACATCGAATACGTGCAGGAGCAGCGCAATTTCAGATTTGTCATCACGCCGCTGGGCGGTCCAATGGCCAAGAACGACCGCATCCGAAGACTGGTCCCGAAGTTCGAGGACCGACGCTTCTGGTTCCCCAATAGAATTTTGTTCCTTGACCACGAGTCCAACATGCGCGATTTCATAGCGGAGTTAATCAACGACGAGTACTCCGCATTCCCAGTGGGGCTGCATGACGACATGATGGATTGTATAAGCAGAATAGACGACATCGGGGCTCACTTCCCCAAGAAGAAAGCGTCGAGCGGATACCCTGGCATCAAGGCCAAACCTGCCGTCGCGAACAACAAGTATAAAATGTTTAAATAGGAGAATTATTATGTGTATGGGAAATGTAGGTGGTTTAGCGGCGGCACCAGGAAATATTATCGGGGGCCTCTGGGGGGATACTGACCTCGGAACTAAAACACTAGGTGCTGGGATTGGCCGAGCTGCTGATAGGGAAGTTAAAAAAGTTTTCGCACCACCCGCTATTTCTACAGCACCCACAACCCAGGGTCTGCAGCAATCCGTGTCCCGTCCAGCCCGTCAATCTTTAATCAACTCATAGGAGAATTATTATGTGCCTTAGTCCTAACATCCCGAAAGCCACAGCCCCGGTCGTTCCTGAGAGCGTGAAGCGTGTGGCAAAAGACCAACGCCGCGTCGTGTCCGATAACACCGCCGCTGCAGCTGCAGCATCGACCGCAACCAACAAGACCGCAGGTCTGGCCACCGCACCATCAGGTACACAGAAAAAAGCCCTATTGGGAGCTTAATTATGATCATACTCAGCGCCGAAAGTAAAGATGCGGTCCAGTCGCGAGAGAACCAGATTGAAAACAATCGGACTTCGTTTGACGCTGGGTGGCAGGAGCAGCGGGAGTACATCCTACCTTGGCATGGTCGCAACCTCCACGGTGCTGAGAGTGACGAGGATAATGACGGTAGGCTCAAGAGCCACAAGATCATTGACGGCACCGCAACTCGGGCCTTGGGTGTGAGCGCTGCCGGTATGCAGGCGGGGATCAACTCTCCTGCCCGCCCGTGGTTCAAGCTCGGGCTCAAAGATAAGGACCTTCAGGAGTTCAAACCTGTCCGTGTTTGGCTCGACGCCGTGGAGAAGATCATCCGCGACATCTATGCGAAATCGAATATGTACGACATGTTCCACACCACGTACATCGAGCTCCTTTGTTTTGCCACGAGCTGCTCAGCCATCATCCCTAATTTTGACACCGTGGTACGCGCCAGACCTTTCACAATCGGTGAGTTCTGGCTCGGTCTCAACGCCGACAACAAGGTTGACACGTTCATGCGTCGCTACAGCCAGAGCGCGCGTCAGATGGTCATGCGTTTCGGGATAGACAACGTATCGAACGCCGTGCGATCCGCTTACGAGAATAAATCCACGGAGTCCACGTTCCAGGTCACCCACTTTATCGAACCTAACGACAACCGCATCCGGTTCCCGTTCGACGGCAACAAAGCATACCGTAATCTCTACCACGAAAAAGGATTCGAGTTTAACAAGGCCCTGCTTGCCACGGGCTCCGAGGTCTTCCCGATCCTGGCGCCGCGCTGGCAGACCGTGGGTGCCATGGCTTACGGCTTCGGCCCCGGCCACAGCACGATCGGTGACATCAAAGGTCTGCAGCTTGAGAAAGAGAAGCAGCTCATCGCCTTGGACAAACTGGTGGAGCCGCCCCTGGTTGGTCCTAGTTCGTTGGAGGATCAGGTGGTCAACACCATGCCGGGTGGCATCACCTTCGATGACAGCCTGACTCAGAACGCAGGACTGCGCCCTTTGTATCAGATCACTCCTGATCTCAGTGGGATCACGATGGGCATTCAGGATACACGTAACGCCATCCGCCAGGGTTTGTTCACGGACCTGTTTACTATGATCGCCAACAGCGTCGACGTCACCAAGACCGCGACCGAAGTGGCTGCGCTCAAGGAAGAGAAGATGATGGTCCTAGGACCTGTTCTCGACAGCGTACACAACGAGCTCCACGGCCCCGCGATCGACACCACATACCACTACGCCGACAAGGCCGACCTGTTCCCTGAGCCTCCCGAAGAAATCGAAGGTATGGAGATCGAGGTTGAATACATCTCAATCCTGGCCCAGGCACAGAAGATGATCGCCACTACCGGCATCGAGCAGGTCGCGAGCTACGTTGGCAACCTGTCCGCGATATACCCCGAAGCAAGGCATAAGTTTAACGCCACGCAGTCCATCGATGAGTACGCCGACGCCGTGGGTGTCAGCTCCAAGATCATCAACTCGGATGAAGAGGTTGAGGCTATGCAGGAAGCCGAGGCACGTCAGGCACAGATGCAGACCGCCATGGGTGCCGCGGCAGCAGCAGCCGACTCAGCCAAGGTTATGAGTGAGACCGATATGGGCGGAAACTCAGCCCTGGCCGCATTAACTAGGGGACTACCTGGAACGCAATGACAAAGAAGCGAGCCATAACCAACGAGGAGGATCTCAGACAGGCCGAGATAGACAACAACTTCACGGCCAAGGACCGTGTCGAGGTTCTGTGCTGGGTCTTGGCGAACAAGCTCGGGCGTAAGTTTATCTGGTGGCTACTGTCTGAAGGCAAAATTTTTTCCTCCTCATTGGGTCAACATCATGAGATGGCTTTTAACGAAGGTAAGAAGTACATGGCGCTGCAGGTCTTTCAGCTGATCCAGGCAGACTCCAGAAACCGGGAGCTCTTTGCTCTCATGCAGGACGAAAACATAAACAGAGGATAATACCATGGCAGACGAAACTACAACCGAAGAAACCACAACCACGGAAGAGGCCACCACGGAGGAGTCCACTGCGACCACTACCGAGGAAACCACGACCACGGAAGAAACCACGACCGAAGAAACCGGCGACCGCAAAAGCCTTCTCGATGGTGGCGAACCCGGCACGGTCGACTACGGCACCGTTGAACTCCCTGAAGGGATTGAGATGGACGCCGCGGCCCTCGAGCATTTCGCACCGAGGCTCAATGAGCTGAACGTGACCGCCGAGGCTGCGAAAGAACTATTTTCAGATTACGCTGCGTTCCAGAAGCAACAGGCTGAGGTCGAGACCAAGACCTTCAATGACGCATGGGACGCAGACCAAGCAACAATTTCTAAACTTGCACCGGAGGACCTGGCTGCGGCCAAGACCGCCAGTGCTAAGTTCTTTAGTGGCGATGACGCGAAGGCAGCCCTAGGAGGTCGCGCAGGCGACATTCCGTGGATTGTTGAGGGTCTAGCCGCCATTGGGAAGGCTATGCAGGACGATACCTTCTTGGAAGGGTCCGGTGGTGCAGGTGCATCAGTGCCGGTTGAGAAAACAATGTTCCCCACCATGAACAAATAAGGAGTTAAATCATGGCAACTGTAGGAACCAATAACCCAACACTTTCAGATGTGGCGAGCCGCCTCGATAAGAACGGCAACGTACCAAACATCGTGGAACTGTTGATGGAAACAAACGACATCCTGATGGATGCTACCTTCCAGGAAGCAAACGACGGGACGAATAACAAAACCACTACGCGGACGGGTCTCCCTTCTGCCACGTGGCGCAAGCTCTACCAGGGTGTCCAACCCTCGAAGAGTATCACGGCACAGGTAAGCGATAGCTCGGGCATGCTCGAAGCCTACGCTGAATCTGATGTTGACCTCATCGACAAGGCTCCGGACCCCCAGGGTTTCCGTCTTTCCGAAGAGCGTCCTTTCATCGAAACGATGAACCAGAACGTCGCTCAGACTTTGTTCTACGGCGATACCTCGGTCAACCCCGAACGTTTTACCGGGTTGTCTCCTCGCTACAATTCACTAGGCACCGATGAAACACAGTCGAGCTTTAACGTGATTGACGCGGGTGGCGACAGTGACGGCGACCAGACTTCGATCTGGCTGATTGTCTGGGGTTCAAATACCGCGTATATGTTCTACCCGAAGGGCTCACAAGCCGGTCTGAAGCAGACTGATTTGGGTAAGGATGTGACCACGGATGCCGCTGGTGGAATCTACCAGGTTTACCGCTCTCACTACAAGTGGGACGTAGGCTTCACGGTTCGCGACTGGCGCTCGATTGTCCGCATTGCCAACATCGACCATGCCAACATGCTGGCACAGTCCAGTGCTGCCGATCTGAACGAGATGATGATCAAGGCCCTTCACAAGGTTGAAGGCCGCAAGCTCGGACGCGCTGCGTTCTACATGCACGGCGACGTGCTGACGTACCTTGACATTCAGACTTGGAAACAGACCAACATTCGTTTTACTTACGAAACGGTCCAAGGTCGGACGGTCATGAGTTTCCGTGGCGTTCCGCTGCGTGAATGCGATCAGCTTCTGGTAACAGAAGACGAAATCACTACATAATCTGGAGGATTATAAAATGTTACTAGACATACTTAATTCATTCACTCACATCGAAGCCACTGGCGTCGATGAACAGGCCATCACTGCTGACGCGGCGTCGACGAACATCATCGACCTCGGGGCTCAGTACAACCAGTCTATCGACGACGGGCTGTATCTGGTCGTTCGTGTCGGCACGGCGTTTAATACGCTGACGTCGTTGAACGTGATTCTGGAGACCGCGACTACGGTTGCACTCCTGGGCTCCGCTCCGGTGACGATCAACACCACGAACATCCTGTTGGCCGCCTTGACCGCAGACACGATTGTTGTCCGTGTGAAAGTGCCGTTCAATACCAAACGGTTCATCGCTCTGCATTTTGACGTGGTAGGGACTGACCCGACCACCGGCACGATCCAGGCGTTTCTGACGCCGAGTATCGACGAGCAAACCCAAGTAGTTGGGTAAGGAGCAGATCATGGCATTTAAGTGCATAAGAACCTGTTACCCCGGTCGCCTTTTTGAAGAGGGCGAGATCTACGATTCGATCGGAAACGCGCAAGAGCGCTTCTTCGAGGAGATCGAGGTCGCTGATGACAATGCACAGCTTGTCAAAACCGGTCTCCCTGATAACCGCGAAGCTCCTAGGCAGGAGTTAGACGATCTTGGTGTTGTCTATAGCGAACGTCTGGAGCTTAAAGAACTCCAGGCGCTGCTGGATGAGGCCAAGACCGACGCTTTAGGGCAATAATGTAGCGTGGCCCTCGTTTCGGGGGCCTCGCCGCTTTTCCTTCGGAGGAAACTATGGCTAACCAAACTACGATCTGCAACATCGCGCTCTCGCACATCTCGCAAAAGAAGATCCAGAATATTGACCAGCAAAACGATGTAGGAGCTGAGGCCTGCAAACTGCATTACGACACTGCACGCCGCTTCCTACAGACCAAGTTTAACTGGAACTTCAATAAAAAAGTAGAAGCTCTGGCCTTAACTGCAACAGACCCTTTCGGTTGGGACTTTGAATACCAGAAGCCCGTCAGCCTCCGCATCCGATCCCTCGCTCCTGAAGGTGGCACAGACCTCGTGCGCTCTTTCTCAGGTGGTGAGATGGTCTACTCCCCAGCACTCAACTCTCAAACCCCTGTGCTCTACGATATCGTCGGTGACAAGATCGTCACCAATCTCGAAGACGCCTTCGCGATCTACTCGATCGACATAACTAGCGAGGCCCTTTTCGAGGAGTCCTTCACCAACGTCCTCACCTGGTACCTGGCCTTCATGATTTCCCTGCCGGTCACCGGTAAGCTCGCACTACGCGACCGTGCCGAGAAAGGATACAAGGAAGCCCTCATCGGCGCTACGGCGATCTCCGCAAATTCGAGGTCCGTGGCTTCCGCACGAACTAGCGAACTAGTGAGAGCCCGACAATGAGCAGAACCCAGCAATCCAGTTATGCCGCTGGAGTCCTGGCGCCCTCGCTCCGCTCCCGCAACGACCTAGCCAAATGGCAGATCGGTCTCGCCGAAGCCAACAACCTCCTGGTGAAAACCCATGGTGGCATCAGCAACCGTGCGGGCACCGCTCACGTCGGCCACGCCAAGGATGATGAGTTCGCCCGCCTGATCCCTTTCAAATTCTCTGCTACCGACGAGCTGTTCATCGAGTTCACGGACTTGAATATGCGCCTGGTCCAGGACAACGTGATCTCGGACTTCCCTGCGAACACTGACGGCTGGGTGACGAATGCCTGCACGCTGGACGATAGCGGCGACTACATCCAGGCGCCGAATCCCCAGCACGACCAGATCCGGTACCGGCTCACCTTCACCCTGGACGCGCTGCCAGCTTCCGGATTTAAAATACTGGCTTCCTGCGGTCTAGTCATTCACAGCAACGGGAATATTTACCTCCTCCGCGCTTACGAACCTACTGGGTTTTACCGTGTTTCGACATCCCATTACACTAATAACACAGGGAACTCGATCCCACTTGGTGAAGAGGTGACGCTTGAAGTAAACCGTGATGGGGATCAAATCTCGGTATCAAGACCAGGCCACTGGCAATTTAACTATACGACAAACTCAAACTATAATATCCCAAGTCAAGTGCCCGGGTCCACTGAAGACACCACAGGGCTCACCGGAAACTATTTTGCCAACTATGCCTTGGCTTCAGGGGACTGCAAACTCACCGTAAAAGAATATTCAGGAATCACCCCCGCCGACGGATTCGTTTTCCGTCTGGTGCCTGAAGTAAGCGACTCAGGCGCCACGGATCTGGCGGACAGCGGCGTCACAGATAATGGGCCCGAGACCACGGTCTTAACTGACAGCACACAGGCTTGGACAATCAACGAGTTCGCGGGTTTCACGGTTTACAACACCACAGCAGGCACCTCGGATCTGATCGTTAGCAACACTGCCACGGCTTTGACCGTGACAAAAGACCTAGGCACCAGCAACGGCGACAGCTACGAGATCACGGAGTTCAACAACGCGGGCTGCTTCAGAGACACTCTCGACGATGAGCTGTATTTCAGCCAAGGTGAAGCCACCAATGTTTACCCCCTGACCGTCGACGGCGCGGTCGTTGAGGTTCCAGATGTATCTTCCCCATACGCGGAGGCGGACCTCTTGGAGATTAGGTACGCGCAACGAGAAGATGTTCTGTATCTGACCCACGACAGCTACCCTGAATACGCGCTGACTCGGTTCCTCGACCATTGGGAAATGGGTGCCGTGACTCGGGGTGCGGAGCTCGACGCGCCAACGGGTTTGACAGGCTCTTTCAACGGCACGTCCCCGACTGCAGCTTTTGATATAGAATACCAGGTGGCTGCCTTAAACGCAGCGGGAGAGGAGACCTTGGTTTCAGACATTGAGACTGTAACAGGGCACGCCTCCTCTGAGTGGCAGACAGGGAAATATGTGACACTGAGTTGGGTCCCTGTCGAAGGTGCGGACCAGTATGTAGTCTATAAGAACAGCCGCGGCTACTTCGGCTTCATCGGCTCGACTACAGGGGTAGAGTTTAGAGATGACAACATCGCTCCCGATAGTGCAGATGGCCCCAAGGTTTTCCGTGACCCATTGAGTGGTGTTGGAAACTACCCAAGGGCTGTCAGCATCCACCAGCAGCGCAAGACCTACGCTGGTTCGATAGCCGCCCCCACGACCACGTACCTGACGCGGACCGGATCGATGACAGATATGTCCGTGAGCCGCCCGCTGAAAGATGATGACGCCATAACCGCACAGCTTGATTCAAACGAGGTCAACTCCATCCTGCACCTCGTCCCTATGAAGGACCTTATCGTTGTGACTGATGGTGGTGTTTACAACATGAGCTCAGGCGCTAATAATGACGCGCTGTCCCCTTCGACCACCCGCTACGATTTGGAATCCTCAGATGGTGGATCTTATGTCCGACCCATCGTGGCAGGCAACACGCTGCTCATGGTCCCCGATTTCCGCAGGGGTGTGCGCGAGATGTTTTTCCAGGTTCAGTCCGGAGGTCTGGAGGGTACACCTCTCGAGATTCTATCCAACCACTTATTTGAAAATGATCAGATCGTGGACTGGGCCTACCAGCGCGACGACTCAATACTCTGGTGCGTGATGTCCAGTGGTAACTTGGTCACGCTGACGTACCTGCGAGAGCACGACGTCGTTGCTTGGACCACACAGGATACCGATGGGTCCTTTGAGTCCGTAGTCGTCATCAGAGGTGATGGGCGCGACGTCCCATACTTCACCGTTAAGCGGACGGTCAACGCCGCAACCGTGCGCCACATCGAATACGTGACCAAGAGGCTCCCTGGTGGTGTCCTGGCGGATGCCTGCTTCCTTGACGATTCGATCAGCTACGACGGATCGCCTGCAACCCATTTCACAGGAGCACTGCACCTCGCCAATGAGACCTGCACCGTGCTTGCCGATGGTAACGTCGTCAACGATGTTGAGGTAGACTCGTTAGGTGAATTTGATCTCTCCCCCGCGTACAGCAAAGTTCACATTGGCAGAGGCTATGCCTCGGACTTTGAAACCTTGGACGTCGATCTGGCAACGGAGCAGGGCACGGGCTTCGGCCACGTCAAAAACGTGAACTCTGTCGTGCTGTTCATGGAAAACACCCGCGGAATTGAAGTGGGCCCAGATGAAGATAATTTGAAAGAGTTCGCTTTCCGTACTGACGAAGACTACGATGAACACACGCGAATGTTCACCGGCAAAAAAGACATCCCCCTTACTCCAGATTGGAATAGCAACGGCAGGATTCACGTCCGCCAATCCCACCCTTTACCTATGACGATTCTTTCCCACATTGATCAGGTAGAGGCTGGAGATGACTAGAGTAGATTCAATCCGACCCGGCGACGCCCTGCGTGTCGCAGCCCTCATGCGCGACAGCGACCGTGAGGAGATCTGGGCATCGCACAATCTTGAGCCTGGGATCGCGGTAGAGAGCTCCATCGAGCAGTCCACATTGTCTTGGGCAATACGCAAAGGCGAATACGCTATCGGCGTATTCGGTGTCGGCGCTGAACAGGTGGATAGTGAGCGCGGCAGCCCTTGGTTGCTGGCTACTGATGAGCTCACCAGCATCACGATTCGCTTCCTGAGACAGAGCCGCGGATGTGTGCGTGATATGCTTGCCCAACATTCTTTCCTTGAGAATTGGGTTGATGAACGCAATGTTACAAGCATCAAGTGGCTGAAGTGGTGTGGGTTCACCCTTTTTGACGCCGAGCCCCATGGGGTTGAGCAACGCCCTTTTTGTAGATTTGAGATGAGGAGATAGACTATGTGTACACCGACCGTAATACTAGGGGCTACTGTGGCCAGTTCTTTAATGCAGGCCAGTAGCGCTTTGCAACAGGGGCAGGCCGCTAAGTCCGCAGCCGAGCACAACATCGCCCTGGGTGAGATCGCTGCAGCCGATGCCACGGACCGTGCCGAGGCCGATAAACAGCTACTAGCTCATCAATTCCTGGGGGAGAAAGGTGCGGGCCGCACGCAGTTCGCAGGCTCCAACATCCGCCTGGATTCAGGCTCAGCCCTGGACTGGGAAAACGATCTATCCGAGAAGTTCATCTCCGACAAGGCCCAGATTGATTTGGGCGCCAGCAAGGAAATATTTGGCATCCGCAGTCAGCAGGAACTCGACGCCCGACAAGGTGAATCCGCGGTCGCAGCAAGTAGACTCAAAGCTGGTGCAAGCCTGCTTTCTGGCGCTGCCTCCGCGGGTAATTCTTTCATCGTACCTAAGAAGGGGAGGGCCTAATGCCAAGGGTCGGACAAAGAAAAGTAACGGGGTCCTCACGTATCCCAATCGCCCGTGCCAGCGCCGCGCAGTTCGGTGGGCAGGAGGCTCAGGCGCTGGGTCAAGTTGGGCAAGCTGTTAAACAGGTGGGTGCCGCCGGCCAGAACATCATGGATCGTCAAGATAGCTTCGTGGCCAAAAACGCCTACACCCAGGCCCGTGATGAGGCTATGACTTTGGTCAGTGGCCAGCTCGATCTCAAGGGACAGAATGCGTTCAGCGCCAGTGCAACTACAGAAGCAGGTCTGGAAGAGATCCGCAAGAAAGTCAGCGACGGCATGAACCAGCGCCAGCTCAACATATTCAACCAAAACTGGGATCGGTCCGCCGTCAACGATCGACAGCGTGTGGCGCAGCACCAGACCAATCAGTATCAGGTCGCCGAGAACGAAGTTAACGTGAGTCTCATCGAGACCAGCGTCGAAGGTTTCATAAATTCAGGAGATGAGTTTCATATCAGTGAAGCCTTGGGTGCGCACGAAACCATCGCCAAGAGTCAGGGCTGGGACCCTGCCGTCAAACAAGCTAGGTGGAATGAAGTTGAGAAGAGGGCTATCACTGGCCGTACCGACCTCATGATCTCTCTGGGCGACTATGAGGGCGCACGCGCACTCGTCGAAGATAACACAGGTAAAGATAAAGGCCAGTGGTCCTTCTCTGACGACGAAGCCGCATTAGCCAACGCCAGTATTGACAACGCCGAAGCCAAAGCACAAGCCAACCTCGAAGCCGAGGCTCGTGCTCGATTGGTTGAGGGCAACATGCGTTCCATGGAATACTCGGTCAAGAAAGGTACCACAGCCAGCCGCGAACAGTTTGGCGCCTGGTATTCTGACCCCGAAGTCGCTGCTGCCAAATGGGCTGAAGCCACGCAACGCGAAGCTGACTTGATTCAGAAGCAGACCGACACCGAAGAGAAGGCTAAGGCTAACGACCCCGACATCAGGCAGCAAACTTATGGTGACGCCGCGGGGGTCGCGCGCAGTCTGGCCACGGGCTCTGGCACGGTAGCCGAAGCACAACTGGTCCTAGACCGGTTGGCACTCGACGACTCTTCTATGAGTATGTACTACACGGGCTTGATCAACGACTCCATCACCTCCGCACTTTCGACCGCGTCCACGACTATGGATAACCGTCAGCTCGAGATAAAGATCGACACAGCTAACACCTTCAACGATGTGAACTACAAGGGCGTCTTCAATTTTGAAAAGGTTGAGGGTAAAGTCGATGTGGACGACAGTGGGAGAATAAAGTCCACGAACGAAGCCACTCAGTTTTTCCTTGAGTACATGAAAGGTTGGGATCAGTTGCTGCAGCAGGAGGCCACAGACAAAGGCAGCGCATTATCTATAAACGAAGTCAACGCTTTGGAACAGGACTACTTCGCACCGATCCGTACCTGGAAGACCCGTAGTGACTTCATCTCGGGTTCGACGACCACACTTAAAGAACTCGGGCAGTCCATGTTCGAGACCAGCCCCGACGCGGCACAGGCGCTGCAGTTCGGACAGGAACTTATCGACACGGTTAAACTGAGGATTCCATAATGGCTGTACAGGTTCCGAAAGACCCCAACGCTCAATACGGTGACCTCCGAAAACAGGTTCAGGAACTCTCTGGGCTTCAATCGTATTTTACCGACGACGAGCAGAAAAAGTTCGACGCCTTCCGCAAGGCCGTGCCGCTGGCCAAACCAAAACTGAATTACAAGACCGCGCATCGACTGCTGACCAATGAGCCTGACCAGGGTGTCCTGGAAGGTTTCGCAATGTCGCACTTCCCCGACCTCGACCCGCGTGACCCCCTGACCGCTGCCTATGGTGGCGCTGAGAAACGTCCGAAGGATTTAGGGCAGGTCGCCAAGGACTTCGCCGAGATCGCCAGCGCCCGCTCACAGAAAACCCTGCTGGGCGCCGACAAGAAAACCGTGGACGCCGCGATTGAAGACCGCCGCGTCGACATGCAGGAAAAGGCGGATCGCAGAAACGCTATCCCCGTCAGCCCTTTGGGCTTTGGAGGGGCAACATCGCAGCCTACCGAAAAAACTATCAGCGCCGACACCGCGAAGCAGGCTGTACTCGAAGATGACCGCATCCTGCGGCTCTTCAACCTCGAGAACCAGATGAGTCCCGCGGCGCTGCGTGTCTCGCGGACTAGTGCTTTCCTGGCAGACTATGACACCTTGGGCGACGTCCTGGCTGGGTTACCTGCTGACGACCTGCCACTCGTCGTGGCTGCGATCCAGTTGTCAAACCCTGCTGAAGGTAATCTGGCCAAGTACCTCCTGGCCTCTTCAATTGAAACTGGTGGCAGCATCCAACGCTTCGCTGACTTCCAGGTTGAGAAGGCTTTCTTCCAAGGGGGCACATTCCCTGCCTTCGAGGTAGAGGGACATCTACAGAAAGAGTTTGGCCGCGATTTAAAACTCGCTGACGGCTCTCCTATTTTTGATGGGAATAACTACGCCTCTGACGAGGCACGTGAAGAGGTTCGCAAATCCTTGGTTAAGCTGGCTAAGATCAAAGAGGCCCCCAACTTTGTGCAAGAGGGTAGTCGTCAGAAGGATGTCACAGATGACCTCATCGCCCGCATGCCAATCGAGCTCGCAAGCGTGCAGAAATTTCACAAGCGTCAGGACCTCGAGCGCCAGGTGGAACGTGCGCTGCACCCCCGCCGTGCAGATGATGTCAACCTGGCCTTCGACATGGCCGCTACCACGATGGAACTCATCCCCTTTACGCTAGGCGCGGCGACCTTCGGCGCCATCGGAGGTCCCATAGCTGGTTTCTCTTTTGGCTACGTGGCTCAGCATGACAACATTCGCGCGCGGTACATTGAACGTGGTATGACGCCGGCGCAGGCCGACACTTTTGCCACGGCAGTGACCGGACCTATTGCGGCACTTGAATACGCGGGTGCATCCAAGGTCTTCAGCTTCGGTAGGGGCCAGCTCTTCCTCAAAGGGATGGAACGCAACTACAGCCGAATCGCGGGAAACATTATTGGCCGCAAGATCCTTGACGGCGCCGAAGAGGTGGGTACCGAAGTCGCTCAGCAGATCGTTGAGGACGCGGTCCTGATCTACGCCCGTGAGTTCATGGATATCGAAGGCCTGACCATCGAGGAGATGGGAGAGGACATCGTGGATACCGCGGTCCAGACCATGAAGGGTATTGTGGGTATGATGGCTGGCCCAGCTGGACGAGATCTGGCGTTTACAGGCATCCACAAACTAACCGAGGGTAAGGTCAGCTTCGGGAACGCAGGCGCCTACGTCGATGTCGAGAAAGCCATGACACGCTGGCGTGAAGAAGGCCGAACCATTATCGAAAAAGGCGAGATCACCGAGGACGAAAATGGCAACGCTGTTGTCACCGTTCCGGAAGAGTTCGCGGGCGAAGAGTTACCCCTCATCCCTGCATCGGTTTACGAAGCCTACAAGGCCGCCGGTACCGAAGCCGAGAAGGCCAAGGTTCTGGAACAGGCCGAATTTGAAGACGGACCCGAGGTCCTGCGTGACCGCATTGAAGTTTTCGAGATCATCGAAACCGAGATGGCCAAGCAGGTCAACCTCGAGTTTGCTGATCTCACGCAGCGCACGGCTGCAGATCTGAGCCGGGACCGCACATCAATCCTGGCCGACCGCATCCAATCCCAGCTCGACGACGGAGAGACCGTGGACTCTGTTCTGGCCAGTTTAGTCCAGAAGTACGCACAGGGAAAAGACATCAACATCGTGGTCGTCAACAGTGTTGAGGAACTGCTCGGGCGTGAAGACGTGAGCCAGGTAGATAAAGATACCTGGCAGGCCGAGTTCAACCGCACCGGAACCTTCCCACAAATCGAGGGCTTCACTTCAGGTAACTCGGCGTTTATCGTAAAAGATAATCTCAACCAGACCGACAGCCAAGGCAACCCTATTTCCACCCCCGGAGTGGCCGTGGCCAAGTTCGCTCACGAGGTCCTGGGTCACCTGGGTGTAGACGCTCAGGGCGAACTCCGTAACGACGTGCTCGCAGAAGCCGCGACCATCTTGAACACCGGCGGATTTCTGACGGACTTTGGACAGTCGCTGCTCAACCTCAACCCTGAATTTTATAGCAAACAATTTGGCGACGGCAAGGGTGGGCTCGACACAGCCAAGGTTGCCGACGAGATCATCGCCCGGATCGCGGAGACCCTGATCGACGGCCAAACCCTGGCCCCGGCTCAACGCACGATGTGGGACAAGATCCGAGACTTCACCGGCAAGAGCTTGGGCATCGAAACCGCAGCCGAGTGGACCGACCGAAACATGGCGGCTCTGGTGTCGGGTTTGATGCGGGGCGACCGCGTGGTTGGGGCAGTGGCGCAGCAGCAGACCAGATTCAGCGCCGCTGGAGCGCGGTCAGAAGAAATGCGGGTGCAGGCCGAAGTCCTTACTGAGCTAAGCGGCGGAGATGAAGGTACCGTGATGTCTTTGATAAACAACCTCAGCCCCGAGATGCGCGAGATCATAACTGGATTCGAGCAGGAGCAAAACCGTGTTCCAAGTGCACAGGAAATAATTTTTGTATTGGGTGAACACCACGGCTTCGACCCGCACGACGCCCAACGACTTCTTGAAGATACCTTTGGCATCAACGCCGTAGCTGAAACCTTGGCTCGTATTCAAAGTCAACCCTCTAGGTTATCCCTCGCCTCCCGTCCGGACGTCACGCAGGCCACGGGCGCCGACATCGGATCAGGTCTGGTGTTCCGCGACTTCTTCGGCAACTTCCACAAGGCCCAAGGCAGCGAGTGGTTCTTCCCTCACGGTGAATACGAACCCGCGATCGAGCTTGACGCCAGCACCGAAGATTTCCAGCAGACCCGTGGCAAGTACATGGGTAATTTTGATTTACATATAGCCACTAGCATTCCGGGCTTTTCGGATATTCAGGCTATCGTCGGTGACGCCCTCGTAAAAACATTTGGTGACGGAGCGCAGATGCTCGATATCGGCGCCAGCGAGGGCGCACTGATTAAAACCTTGGCCGAAAAGACGGACGGCAAAATACAGGCCATCGCCCTGGACCCCAATCCCGAGATGAAGGCCGTCTTCGATGAGAAGGGCCAGGTGCAAGGCGCCACCTATAAGCTCGAGGCGCTCGGTAATCCAGAGCAGCAGGGGCAGCACGCGTGGACTGACAAGACCGGCGACGAGATCAACTTCTTCGCTCCCGGCGATCAGAAGTTCGACATCGTGCATGAGGCCATGGTGTTCCAGTTCCTTTCCAATAAACGAGGCGACCAGGTCGCACTCGTGAAATCTATGATGGCGGAAGACGGCATCGCGATCTTCGAGGAGAAGCTGGGCACCGACATCGAGATCTACAACGCCAACGAAGACCAGAAGGATTTTGATTGGAAATCCAAATACTACACCGAGGAACAGATCGTCAGGAAGCGTGCCGAGATCTTGGAGAAGGGAGGCGACACCATTGAAGGCATGACGGCACTGCAGGTCACCATCCCTGAGATGGAGCAGATCCTCGCCAGTCAGTTTGAAAACTTTGCGTTGTTCTGGCAGAGCGGCAACTTCCGCGGATACGTGGCAAGTGACAGCGCCGAGAACCTGCAGAAGTTCGTCGACAACCTAGCGGACACCAGCTCCGAGTTCGGCACCGAGACCCCGCAAGTCTACACCGAATCCCGGTTTAGCGTGGAAGAAAGCCGTAGCGCACAGGCGCAGCAAGAACTTCGACGCCTGAACGTGCCCTTGCGGCTCGACGGACAGCTTCAACTGACTCACTGGTCACCTCAACAGGACTTGGACGTCCTTGACCCCTCTGAGTTCGGTACAGGGCCAATCGAAGGAAAAGAGCGCAGACGCGCTGGTCAGGGCTTCGTGAACCGTGTGCAGTTCGGAATCGCGGGTTACAAGCGTGAAATCGACTCTCCGTTCAGGTACCATGCCGTGGTTGACCCCGAGGTCCTATACCCCATTCTGACAGACCCCCTGAACTTTGCTGCTGACAACAGATTCGTGATCAGCACGGGAGGCGACGGAACCCAAACCCTTGGCGCCGTGGACCTCAACAAGATGGAAGAAGCTATCCGCCGCGAGGGATACCAGGGCATCATCGGCACAGGCAACTTCGGCCCCGTGGTTTCCATGTTTGAAAAGGTCACCCCGGATCAGATGATCGAGGATGACCTGGGAGACTACGCACCAAGTGAAGTCGACGCTCAGGGCAACAACATTTTCCTTTCCAATATCAAGGCACGCAACGTGGGGTACATCACGCGCCAGATCTTCCGCGACGCCGGCAGCCCTGAGCTCGGAACCGAGGGCCGCGGCGTGAGCTATAGTATAGCCCAGTCGCCCGTGGACAGCTTGGGATTCTTCTCCCCGGTCCACGCCGAGATCGCGGCTATGGAGTTTAACCAGATTCCGCCTGCTCAGTTGGCCGCGCGAGTCCGCAAGTTACCACGGCAAGAGGAGATGGCCGACATCGGATTCTACGACTGGCTGGATCTGCAGGAAGGCAAGATCAGCAAGACCGAGGTCCTGGACTTCATCGACCAGGGTGGTGTGGTTCTGAATGAGTTGGTTCTGGGGACGACGGTAGAGGAAGAGGACGCCGGGTCTGTACTAGCTGACTACGAGACCGCGATGGATGAGGTGGCTACTGACATTCAGTCGAGCAACCTTAACCCGAGTGGACAAGTACCCCCTGATGTTTTTGATGCTCTTGAAACCTGGGTAGAAACTGAAGGTGAAGAAGGTGGGGGCGTCATTGATGCGTACATGGCGTCGTTAGCCTTGGATAATGTTGATGTTTACCTAGAGCAGGGAGCTGATGATCGCGACGTTACGGAAACAGGCGAGACCGAGCACTCCACGTTCCAGATGGAAGGCGATGCCCAGAACTACCGCGAGTTTTTGCTGACGCTGCCTCCGTTAGGCGACACGCCAACTGCGCGAGAGACAAGAACTTGGTATGAGACTGGAGAATATCAAAAGTCATTCGCCAAGAAAAACATCCCGTGGACCGAGCTATCGAGCGAAGCGCAACAAGAAGTTTTCCATGCGCTCAAGGCGAAGCGGAGGGTGGTAGATTACACCCACCCCCACTGGCCTGGTATCCAGAACCCGCTCGTGCATTTCCGCACCAATGACCGCATCATCGACGGGGTCAGAACTCTTTTCATCGAGGAGGTGCAGAGTGACTGGATTCAAGCTGGACGGAAGCAGGGGTTTGAAGGAGAAGTCCCTGATCCCGGTGCGTTCAAGCGCTCGGGCACCGTGGAGCTCATGGCCATGAAGCGCGCGCTCGCTGTTGCCGTGAAAGAGGGCTACGGCGCCATCGCCTGGACGCCGGCACTGGAACAGATCAAGCGCTGGTCAGACGCCCTGCAGCAAGAGGTCCAGAGCATCGAGTGGGGCGGCCCGCTGGACAACGCTGCCGAGATCGGAAGACGTGAGGCACAACTGGCGAACGACATCGCTCTCAGAGAGAAGGCTTTCGCTGAGGGTGATCAAATCCGTCAGGCCCAGCTTGATTTCGCGACGGGACAAAACCGCGGTCTCATCACCCGACTGCGTCAAGAAGCCGTGGCACCAACCATCACTGTCTTAACCACCGGCGACAACGACATAAATTTAAGATATGATCCCAACTCAGGTCTCATTACTTCTGGCGAGCAAGGCTTTATCGGCCAGAACCTCGCCGACGTATTTGGTGGCCAGGTCGCCAAGCAGATCCTGGGTGAAGAGAGCGGCAAGCTCGAGGGCTCGGGCCTGACCATCGGCGGCAAGGGATTCAAGGACATCTACGACCGCATGCTGCCCAAGATCGTGGCCAAGTACGTCAAACCTATGGGGGGCAAGGTCGGGGTGGCTACGATCGAAGAAGATCAAGGCACTGCGATCATTGACGGGCCTCTTGCTAAAGCTGGTGAAAAAATAACAGACAGCACCGAAGTCTGGAACGTGGAGATCACGGATCAGATGGCCGACAGCATCGAGAAGGGTCAGCCCCGGTACAGCCTCGAGCGTGGCGGAGTTCCTGGTGAAGTCCTCGATGTCAGACTTGACGCTGATCTCTGGAACAACACCAGCGACACACGCTACAGTTTCCCGCCGCTCTTCGGTGTAGAAGAACCACCGAGGATCGATCGCTCAAGTCTCAACGGCAAGGAGATGTTTATCTTCGCCAGTGACCACATGCGTGTTGGAACCTACAAGGGTCTCGACCCTTCTTCAGGTATCAGCATCCCTATGCAAGGTGGACCAGGTTATCCGTTCGCCGAAGGCAACCCCGGCAAGACCGCGTGGGCCGTATCAGACGAAGCCATGGCTACCCGTATAGGCAGCCGCACAGGCGCCACGGACGGCATCGGCCTGATCACATTATTTAGCCGTGACAACGCCATGGCCAATCCGACCTTCGCCAAGATCTACATGGCCGAGGCCGCGGCAGCGATCAACTCTGGCGCGATCTCCAAGACCCGGTTCCTGACCGTAGCCAACCAGCTGCGTGTCGCCGCCAAGAAGACCACAGTGTTCAAGAAGAAAATGGCTTACGCCAAACTCTGGAACCGTGGGTGGAAATCTTTAGCTGACATGGACGCCGCGCTGCAGGCCGCCACGTTTGAGCTCCGCAAGTCCGCGATGTTTGAATACAACGCAGAGAAGAAGGGTACGAACAAAGGAGCTAAGATCGGTCGTGACAACCTCATCGCTGAGGGCTTCCCGTCTACCGCCGCTATCCTGGATCTCGTAGCCGATCCTGCACTGGCAGAGCTGCCAGTAGGCACCTCAATCGGCGCCGTGCAGTTCACCGGAACTTCCGGACCTGCTGCCAACATTGGCGTTGACCCCCATGATTCATATCCTATCGCGCTGCACGGAAACGGCATCGCTATGTTCAACGACCCTGCACATATCAACGAGCTGGTCGACAACAGCGCAAACCGTGCAGACCCGCAACTCTTCCGTAGCGCTACCGCAACCTTCGCCGATGTTCGTGGCGCCGCCAGTGTTGGCCCTGCTAACTTCATTGATCCGGATGCACCCCGTATCGTCTTCGACCCGCAGCGTGACGCTGCCACGGACTTCGCGGTCCGCCTGCTTAACGGTGAGAAGGTTAACAAGGCACGCGCGCAGACCATCATCGACCGCATGTACTCTGGCGCTGACGCCACGTCGGCCCTGTTCACGGCACACGCCCTCAAGAAGCAACTCCAACCCGAATGGGATAGTGTCCAAGGTGAGTCCGTTAACGAGGCCTACCAGATGTTGGGTCGCGCCGAGACCAGTCTTAACACCGCTACCCAGGGGCAGGACATCATCGACGATGCCAAGCGCCGATTCCAGGAGCAGTACCTCAAGGGCAACAAAGATAAAGAAATCCGGACGCGCATTGAAGCTCAGCGCACGGCTCAGGCCGAGAAGGCCAACGCCCTAACCCGTACCGAACTCGAAGACGCAGGGCTCTGGATTACCGACCCCATCGAGCAGCTCGACATCAAGGAAGAGACTCTGCAACCTCGTGAGGAAGGTGAAGAGGAAGGCGCTGGTGTCGACAATACACAGCCCGTCAGTGAAGCCGAGATCATCGAGGTTACGGAGATCCCGTTAGAAGTTGAAGAGTACCTGGCCGAGATCAAGCGATTGGTCCTGGAGAAAACCGGTCTACTCGAAAACCATCCTGACTTTATGCGGGCCTACCGTGCCACGCTGCAGCAGGCCCTACGTGGCTCTGTGCGGGCGTTGACCTATAGCCGAACCCGTGAGTCCCTGACGAAGGCCGTGGACCGCCTGGGTGACCTGGTGCAGCTCACGTCCATCGATGTGCGTGCTGCCAAGATTCTAACCAAGACCTTCCAGTCCGCGACCTACTACGACCGCAACGCCTTGGTCCGCGAGCTCAGCAAGATCGTGCGGAAAGCCGTCACCGGCAAGAAGGGTAAAGCCACGACCAGTCCAGCACTGGCCGGCAAACTCGACAAGGCCACGGAACGCTTCCTGCGCCAGATAAATTCCACGAAGTTCGACAAGGTTCCCGAGGATAAAGAAACTGGTGAGCCCACACGCGGAGCGCGCAAGCTCATGGACGTTGAGCTCGACATCATCGCGGAGCGCGTGAAGGCATTAGAGAAAGAACTCAACGATGGCCTAGACACCTACTACGAAAAAGAGCACGAGCAAAAGACGCTGACCGAGAAGATCATCGAGATCCAGGACGAGATCGAATTGCTGCAGCGCTTCGGTGGACTCAAGTTTAAAACTCTGTCCGAGATCCAGGAGGTCTTCGACACTACCAGTGCCCAGATCGCCGACGCCATGGCTGCTCAGATCGAGAAGCGCGAACTCCGTAACAAGCAGATGAGCGAACGCGCGGGTCTCATCATCGACGCCGTGAACGAAGGTAGAGGTAAACTCAACCGTGGTAAATTCCAAGAGTGGACCGACAACCTCACGGCCTACGAGCTCACCATTTATGGCCGGCTGCAGGACATGATCCGCTTCGCCCAGAAGGGAGACCCCCAGACCTACAAGGCATTGTGGAACGCCGACTTCGTACTAGGCCAAGAGGGTGAGGTCGACGAGCTCTGGTCCTTGACTAAACTAAGCCGTGACATCGACAAAGCCACGCACGCTATCCGCGTCCGCAAGCATGAAGCCCAACAGGAATTACTGGGCGCCATCCAGCAGATCTACGGAGCCGCTACTGACTTCCAGGCCGAGGGCATACTTCATGATCTACTCAAACAAAACGACGATTACCGGAAGTACAGCAAAGACGATAACCCGCAGCCGCTATCGAAGGCGCATCTTATTCGTCTGGTGGGCTACCTCGAACAGGAGTGGTATCGAAGCAACGCTGAAACAGACTATGGAAACGGCGCCCGTATGGACGATTACCCAGCCTTGCGATCTGAACTCAGTACCCAGGATCTCCAGCTCCTGGAGTGGATGAAGGAGTACTACCGGCGCCAGCGTCCCGAGCTCAGCGACAAGAAAAAGCTGATCACAGGTCTGGGCTTCCCGACCGAGCAGGACGAGAACTACCTGCCGGAATCCGTGAAGATCTACGGCAAGGGCTTACGAGGGGTTCACACCAGCCTGCAGATCACGCCGGCCATCATGACGGAGCGCCGCCGGCATAGCCACGACATCAACGAGAACCTGGATATCTTCTCGATCTTCTTCGACCGCACACACCAGAACGCCGTGTTCCTGGAGATGGCCGAGACCAGCCTTGACATGGCTGAGCTCTTTGGCCGCGCCGACATCCAGGAAGCGCTGTCTAAAATCTATGGTGACAAGTATGTGCGTCGGACCTACGAACATTTCTATGATGTCATCAGCCAGAAGCCGTTGACCGCTCAGATCGAAGGCACCGAGAAAGCCGTGGTCAACTACGGTGCGATTGTCATGAACTTCAACCTCGGCCCTGCGTTCAGGCAGCCCTCATCCGGTTGGGCCTTTGGCTTCGACCACGGTATGTGGGATGTGGCCAAGTGGAACACGCAATGGCTACGCTCCCTCGGCGGCAAGAAGGATCTGTTCGACGCCGTCCACAACGAGTTCCTACTCGACGTGCTCCGTAGTCCACAGGCCGCCGCACGTTTCGACAGCGGCATGAGCTTCGAGGTCGCGGCAGCGTTTGAAACTCACGGTGCATCGTACTGGAAGCGGGTGTTCAAGAAGTACGGCATGAAGGCCAACAAATATATCGATATGCTGACCATCGCTTACGTGGGTTCTCACGTCTACCGTAAATATTATGAGCAGCTCGTGGCTGCCGGCGCCAATGAAGAGGCGGCCAAGAAAACCGCTATGGATTGGATGTGGGGAGAGGCCGAGCGTCACCAGCAGTCCGCGTTCATCCAGAACCAATCCGACTGGCAGCGCCGCGGTGGTGTGAGTGGAAAACTCCTGGGTATGTTCACGTCGACCGTGCAGCAGTTCCTTGCCGAGCAGAACCGGGTCTTCCGCCGCGCACGTGCGACCGGTGAATACGCCGAGCTCGCTAAGTACACCATGATCAACCACATCTTCCTGCCGCTGGCGTACAAGATGTTGGACTCCCTGTTCTGGACCATGTTCGGCAGGCCCCCTGATGAAGACGAGTGGAAAGAGTATCTGGCAGCCATGGTCCTGGGTCCACTCGCTGGCAAGTTTGTTCTTGGTGCCTTTATGAGCACGGCGATCGACACCGCGATTCAGGGCCGGTACCCGGCGTTCAAGGACAACCTTGTTCCCGCTGCCGGCATTGGCAAGATCGTAGGCGACATCACACTCCTGGCATGGAACACCGACGACCCCGAGAAGATGGCGGACCTGATCCTCGATGCCACGGGCGGGCTGTTCCCACCGGTCAGGTTAATGAGAGAAATTTACGACAACTACTTAGGGGACGATTAATTCATTGACTCCCCACTTTAAAATGAATAGGAGATAGCCATGACAATTCCATTAACAGACAGAAAAGCCGGCCCATATATCACTAATGGATCAACCACACTTTTCCCCTACGACTTCCATATCGTGGAGGACGCGGAGCTCGAGGTTTACAAACTCGACACCAGTACCGATGCCCAGGTGCTACTCGTATTGGACACGGACTACACGGTCACGGACGCCGGCGAGGACGCGGGCGGCGATGTCGTCATTGACCCCGCACTGGCTTCTGGCTTTGAGATCACGATCAGGGGCGCTGTGAGTCTATCACAGGAAACCGACTACCCTAGTCAAGGCACATACCACGCCGAGATCTTGGAAGCCTCACTGGATAAGCTGACCAAGATCAGCATCGAGCAACAGGATCAGATAGCCCGCTGCCTTAAAATTGATGTCACAGATGATAATCCCTTAGTCGTTTTTGATCCAGATACAGGGGAAGACAGATTCGTCAAGAGACAGGCCAATGGAGATTTTGTACTGTCCACTTTCACGACCGGAGTTCTCACCGGAGTGAATGGTTTCGGAGACACTGCCAGCAGACCCGCTGGTCTTGGTCCGTCCGACGCCATGGTGTACACCTACTACGACACCGATCTCAGGTACCCGATCTTCTGGGACGGGACTGGGTGGGCTTCGTTCTCCCGTGCTGGATACGGCATCTGGCTTATAAACGCCACGGCAGGACCCGTGAAATACGACACCTTCACTCTGGCCTATACGGCAGCTGTGACGGGTGATGTGATCACCGTAGGCCCAGGTATACACGACCTTGGTGAAATATTCTTTGAGTTTAACAAGGCCGTAAGCGTAGTGGGCGCCGGGTCAAGGGCAACGACGTTGCTCGCCAAAGGCTTCACGTGGGCTGCAACCGCGGTAGATTGCTCTGTTCAGGGGGTGACCTTCACTCAAGACGTGGGTGACACAGGAAATACGTTCTTCTTTACTACGCTCTATACAGACGAGCTCAATATAGAGTGGAAAGATATTTTCGTATGGCAGAAAGGGACAGGAGATCACACGCTCGAAGTCTCAGGGAAAAATATCAGACTGGACAACGTGAGAACCCGATCCGCAACTAACCATGCTTTCGTCCTTAAGGGGTGTCAGGATATTGTCGTGCGAAACTGCGAGAGCTTTATTGAGGGAGCGGGCTATGGGCTTTACCTGAAATCCCACCCCACGCAGAAAGGTCTTCTGAAGGACTTCACGATTGATGGGTTTAAGTCCAATCGGGCGTTGATGCTACACGTCGCACTGGATTTGGATCGTATCGAGAACGGACGAGTCTATAACTTGGATCTCCAGGTAGGGGATGGAGACCCCATGCTTCAGTTCGTTGGAGCAGGAGGGATCACAGACAACCAGATCAATAACGTAACTATCGACGGGGTGAGTGGTTCAGCAACCCGGTTAGCTACCCTTACCGCGATATCCTACATATCAAACCTGGTCATACGAAATGTAAACGTGACTGGGTTGGATAACACAGCGGATCGGATATTCATAGATCCCACTCTCGGCCCAGACTGGAGTGGAGTTGTGTTTGAAAACATAAACATGTCTGATGATAGTGGGCTCGTGTATCGGATAGACCGTGCTGCTGAAAGGGAGATTTTAATAACGGATTTTGAGAAGATGTGGCGAGCTGGAGACCATGGCGAATACCAGGTGGTTACCGATGATATATCCAACGGATGTCTTTCCGCTAATGTTCGCGCCGCGGATCAAACCGCTACGGGTATAAACGTAGTCATCAAGGCAGGATTTGAGTTTGATGAAACCTATCTGGCTGTTGGAGATCCGGTCCTGTTGGAAGGAGGGGATCACGACGCGGTCTACCGCCTGGAAGATTTTGGGACGGTGGATACCAATGACGTACCTGTGACGGGGGCTTTGATCGGGGATTATTTCATCCGCATCACCGACCTCAACACTACGGGTATAGAAGCTGTAACCGCGGGAAATGTGTACCCTGGAAAAGTAGTCTTTGATATATCCTCGGACAACACCATTCAAGCCAAGTTGTTTAGCGGGACTGTTCGGGGGGTTGGTTGTTCCTCCGCACTGAATGGGAGTAGCCAATTCTTCATCCAACCGAGCCTATCAGAATATGAGTTCGCAGGGTCCATACCTTTCGCCGGGGCCAGGCCGTTCTGCGACGGGACTCGAACAGAGTTGGCGATAGGTTCCTTCTTCGACGGGAGTGTTGCTGTCCCCCTCCACGCTCATGCTTTTCCTTATGATGAGGATCGCGTGTATGTTGGATTATTCGGGGGTGGAACCACAGATAGCTCGCTTGTCCCGAGCCGCCTAAGACGTGCAGAGCTTGTCCTTAAAATAAATTATCACGCAGGGCATCCTAATAGCTACGTTCGCTCAGTGACCACGCTCCCATAACCTATTTGTGATACCTAGGACCGACCCACCCCTCGGCCCCGACTGGACAGCCCGCTGCCCAGTCGGGGCACTCTGACATCAGTACCTCGAACTGCTCCTGAGTGATGGCACCCTCTGGTCCCTCTTCCACGAGCTCATCGTGTACGGTGAAGAGCAGGTCGATGCCAAGATCCATTTTGTCAATGCGAACCGCGGCGTAGGCCATGAGGTCCCTGGCGATGGCCTGGGTCACGTTCTCCACGAGCTTCCCACCATAGGTGTGCTGCTTAAGCCAGGCGCCGCCCTTGGTGCTGTCGGTACCCATGAAGACGATGGTCTTCTTGGTCCCTTTCAGAGAGATCCGGGGCTCGTAGTAGTAGAGCTTGCGACCCGAAGGCAGCCGGCACTGCAGGTACCCGCCCGCCACACCGTAGCTGATGTGGCCATAGGTGAAGGTGTCACCAGGATTCTCGATCGCGTTGATCGCCGCGGCCTCGAGCCCGGCCCATAGCGCTACGGTCCCTGGACGGTTGGCACGCCAAGCCTTGACGATCGGCGTGAACCATTTACAGTACGCAGCCTCGTCGTCCGTGCGACGGTTGAACACCGTGCGCTCGTCAGCGGATAACCACCAGTCGTGGTAGTCATCCTCTGTCACTGCAGCCTGGACCTCTGCCGGGACCCTGAGTTTTTCCTTCACAGCGAAGCCCATGTACGCGCGCCACCCACCCTGGTACCCGCCACCGAGCTCCGGGATCTTGCCGACACGGCGCTGATCCTTGGTGATGTTTTCATACGGTACGTGGAAGACCGTGGTCGCCGCGATCTTGTACATATCCAGACCATCGATGTAGCCTTGAATGATGTGCTGATCACCGGCGAGCCAAGCCAGGACCCGTCCCTCGATCGAGCTGAAGTCGGCAGCGTATAAGGTCTTACCTGGAGAGGCTACAAGTAGGCCTCTTATGCACGAGCTCAGCGCCATCTGCAGGTCGGGGTACAGCATGCCGAGTGTTGGCGCTTCTACCCCAAGCATGATGAAATTAATACAGGCGTCGATGTCTTCGATCAGACCCTTGCTCGGCAGGTTGTGCAACTGGAATCCTTTCCCGGTCCAGCGTCCAGTTGATGCGCCATGGTACATGAGCATCGAACGCAGCCTGCCATCGACGCTGACGCCGTTCTGGGCAGCATCGAGTTTGGCCAGGCTGGTCTTGGCAAAGGCCTGCCGGATTTTGAGCGCACGTCTGACATCCGGAAGGAGATCCTCACGGTCCAGTAGGGCGTCGAGGTGTGTGGCGTCGAGCGACGTGACCTCGAGCCCAAAGATCAACAGCCACTTCTTGAACTTGCCGAGCTGCGTGGGGTTGAGACCTGTTAACTCTTTAAACTCCTTGGCCGCTAGGACCATGTACTCCTCACGGATGGCGGACATCTTGCGGCAGAGCTCCAAGTCTACACGCACCCCTCGCCAGTTCGTGCGCTGGTCAAGGCGCCATACTTCGAGCTCAGCGGCAGGCAGCTGCCCAACGGTCTCTGACAGGCAATGCTCGGCGTTCACGTCCTGAGCGCAATACTGGGCCTGTCTGAGCAGATCCTCGGGGGTCTCGTGGTAGTACGTGTGGTCCCGCCACTGGGGGTTGGCTTCCTTCTCGGCCTTACGGGGGATGCGGGGCTTGCACATCTTGAGCATGAGCTTGTGCCCGGCGTCGTCTTTCTGAATGGGTAGGTTGAGCGCGGCGCCGGCTTTACCCAGGGCACGAGGCAGGGCCTTAGCTGCAGCAGCGGAAGCGCTGCACCGGAGCTTCGAGAAGTACGGCTCCTCTCTGAGGTCGGGGAAGCCCAGCGGCACCATCTTGTGCGTCCAGAGGCTGATCTCAAACTCGACGTTGTGCGCTTCTATGATGTCGGCTTGACTTAGGAGATCTAAAACATTGCCTCCCCCTGCAAGGGTGAACTCTTTCTGTCCGAAAAAATCATTTAGGTTGTATAGTGGTCTGACACTATCAGGGAAGTACATTTGAGGTAGACTGTCGTTGACCTTCAGCGCCAGGCACATGATCTGGGTCGTGGGGTCCTCGGCGTAGCGCCAGCTCGTGGTCTTGCGGAGGTCGATGGTGGAGCGGGATTCGAAGTCAATTGTGATCTTGTTCATGGGTTTCCCTCTGAAAGGTGTTCAACGTGGGTCGCGCTTTTTAAGGCGGGGCGGCCTGGGGTAGACACGCCCATGTTGAACGGGTGAAAAAGTTAACCCCGGCTGGTACGGGTGAGTCGCCTCAAGAACCGTCCGGGGTGTTGTTTAATTTAGGTAGTACTCAACCAGTCTTTTGGCGGCGCACCTACAGGTACACTCGGTGCAGGTGTCGGCGGGACTGGACTAGCTCCCGTTGGAACTGCTGGTACTCCTGGTGCGACAGGAAACCCGGCAGGCACCCCCGGCACAACTGGCACTGGAGCGAACGCCGCGCTGGCAGGTGCCACAGTAGGCACAACACCAAACGCTGTGGCCGCATCAACACCACCACCACCGAGGCTCTCGCCTTCACGGGTGAACTTGATGTTGTTGAGACCCATAGCGACGCCCGATCCCGTCTGCTGGGTGTAGGCATAGGCGTTGATCTGAGCCTGGAAGAAGCAGCCACTGAAGCATGTGGCCGCCGTCATGGTGCCGAGTTCTCCCGTCACACCGTTCAATAGGTTCAGCGTGGGGTTGAAGTTCGACGACGCGGTACGCACGACCCAGTGACCCTTGTGGGCTTCCTGTACTACGCCGTTGCTGTTGGGCACGTCACCATCACCGACAGGCCAAGCCTTCTGAGCGATCTGCGTGGGGTCTGCTAGGACAGGTGGCATACCTACACCACCAGGCCACTGTCCCAGGATTGCGTCCCTGATATTGGCGACGAGCCAAGGTAGGTCAGCCGTCCAGTCGGCACTGAGTTTCGGGAACAACATCAAGACACTGTTCCGGTTGGTGAGTTGCCCCGTCGAGGGGTCCTTCTCGAAGTCGAGAAGGTGTACGAATGATCCCCGGAACTCGGGGGTCAGGATGTTTTCTGCTCTTGCTGTTGCTGTTGCCATTTGTTCCTCCTTACAGGTTTATTGGCTACTTAATTAGGATGCGGT